>Ga0075163_10000658_pt1 | contig 45157 bp, 40 predicted proteins | sample JI1023141ADNA_FD_71478 | JGI IMG/M metagenome (GOLD analysis project Ga0075163, IMG submission 71478) | Wastewater effluent complex algal communities from Wisconsin, to seasonally profile nutrient transformation and Carbon sequestration -... | ecosystem: Engineered > WWTP > Effluent > Algae...
GCAACTGCTTCGAACAGGAACTGGATGAGGATATCGCCGCCACGCGCGCCGATCGCCATCCTAAGTCCAATCTCGCGTGTCCGTTCGGTAACCGAGACGAGCATGATGTTCATGACGCCCACGCCACCGACGATCAGCGAGACTGCGGCGGTGAATGCAAGAAGCATACTCATCGTATCCATCGCAGCCGACCTCTGCTTTATCATGTCTGCGAGGTTAAAAATGTTGAAATTGTCGGCAGCCCCGGGCTCAATGCGTCGGCGTTCGCGCATCAACTGGGACACTTCGTCCTGTGCCTGTGTGATGTCGTAACCGTCCTGGACGAGGAACTGTATCCGGGAAACATGACGGGAAACCCATTTGTTGCCGCCCACGATGCGGTTCCGAACCATGGTTAACGGTCCGACAATGGTGTCGTCGCGGTCCATGCCCATCGGGCCTCCGCCAGCGCCCTTGGACTCCAGAATTCCGATGATTTCGACCGGAACGCTGTTGATCCGGATGCGCTGGCCAAGGGCGTTGCCGTTCGGGAAGAGGTTGGCGGCGGTGGTCTTGCCGATCACCACGACGGCGGAGCCGGACTGGGTCTCCTGCTCGGTGAATTCGCGGCCTTCGACGACGGGCCAGTTGTTGACGGTGAAGTAGTCAGCGCTGCCGCCCTGGATCTGGGTGACCCAGTTGGTGTCTTCGGAGACGGCGGTGGCGGAGCCGTTGAGCACTCCCGTGGCCGCCTCCACGAAGGGCAGGTCGGCGATGGCGGTGACGTCGGATTCGCTGAAGGGCCGTGCCGAGCCGCCGCCCTGATTGCGGCCGCCGCGCTGGATGCCGCCGGGGTTGACCGTCAGCAGGTTGGTGCCGACCGAGGCAATCTGGGCGTCGATCTGGGCTTTCGCGCCCTCGCCGATGGACATCATGACCATGACGGAAGCGACCCCGATGATGATGCCCAGCATCGTCAGCAGGCTTCGCATCGGGTTTGAAAACAGCGCTTCAAGCGCAGAGGTGGTCGCGACCGCAAATTTCATGGATGTCAGACTCCGATCGCGCGCCTAAGGTCGGGATGGGCGCTGTCCGATTCAATGCTCCCATCACGGAAATGAATCTGGCGAGTCGCGTAATGGGCGACTTCCGGTTCGTGCGTGATGAGGATCACGGTGATCCCCTGCTTGTTGAGGTCGGTCAGCAGAGCCATGATTTCGGCGGTCGTCTTGGTGTCCAGGGCGCCTGTTGGCTCGTCAGCCAGCACAATGCGGGGGCGGTTGACCAGCGCTCGCGCGATGGCGACGCGTTGTTGCTGGCCCCCCGAGAGCTGCATGGGCCGGTGGTCCATACGCGTGCCGAGGCCAACCAGTTCGAGGCATTCCTTCGCGCGGGCTTCGGGATCTGGCACTTCTTCGCGGGCGTAGCGCAACGGCAGTTTGACGTTGGCCAGCGCGTCCTGCCGGCTGAGCAGGTTGAACTGCTGGAAGACGAAGCCGATCGTTTCGTTGCGAAGGTCCGCGAGATCGTCGCGACTCATCTCGGAGAGGGCGCGGCCGTTGATCCACATCTCACCCGAGGTTGGACGATCAAGCGCGCCGATAAGATTCATCAACGAGGATTTGCCGGAGCCGGACGGCCCCATGATGGCGACGAACTCGCCGGCATGGATGTCCATCGTGACGCCAGCGAGAGCGTGCACTTCCTGATCGCCCATCCGGTACACCTTGGTGAGGTTCCGGCACGAGATCAGGGGCTTGTCGGCGTTCATGGCGGAGGCGGTGGTCACTTCTTCTTCGCCGCCTTGGTGCTGACGGCGCGGACGACAAATTTCTCGCCTTCCTCACCGCCGCGGATCACTTCTGCGAAGTTGCCGTCGGACACGCCAATCACCAGCGTCTTGCGTTCAAGTTCGCCCTTGTCGTTGAGCACAAATACCGGGGCGCGTTTCTGCGACTGCATCTGGGCGCGCTGCTTGGTGTAGGCGTCGAATTCTTCCGGCGAGAGATTGCGGCGCATGACCGCTTCCGTCGTCTGTTGCATCTTCTGACGCATTTCCTGCATCGCGGCCTGCTGGGCCATGCCGGGAGGAGGGCCGAAGCCGCCGCCGCCCAGCGGCGAGCCGCTTGCGGGTTGTTGCGGCTGAGGCATGGAGGCGCGCATGCGCTCCATCTCGGTCTGCATTTCGGCCGATATCTTCTTCACCCGCGCGTCGTCGATGCCGATCTCCTTCAGCATTTCACTGGCGGGGTTGCCGCGGCCGCCGCCGAAGCCGCCGCGGTTGCCGCCGCCACCACTGCCGCCGCCACCGGCTGCTACGGGAGCGCCGCCGCCAGCACCCGTTGCGCCAGCCTGACCGTTGGCTGCGCTCAGCGCCTTGTCTTCAGCGGCGAACCTTTCCTGGATTTCCTTGGGCGGCTGGAAGCGCGTGGCGTCGTAGGCGACACGCAGCACATTGGTTGCGCGGTCGGCTGTAATCTCGACGTTGGCGGTCATGCCCGGCAGGAGTTTGCCGTTCGGGTTCCGCGCCGCGACGATGACCGTGTAGGTGACGACGTTGGCGGCTTCGGTGCCGAGCTTGCGAACCTGCTGCACCTCGCCCTGAAAGCGCTCGCCAGCGAAGGCGTCGACCGTGAAGGCGACCGGATCGCCTTCGTCGATGCCGCCAATGTCGGATTCGACGACTGCCGCCTCGATCTGGATCTGCGACAGGTCCTGCGCGATGGTGAAGAACTTCGCGACGTTCATGGAGGACTGCACGGTCTGGCCGACATCGACGGCGCGGCTGATGATGACGCCATCGATCGGCGAGCGGATCTTGGTGCGCTCGAGCTTCAGCTTGGCGTCATCCATCGAGGCGCGGCTTTGTGCGAGGCCGGCTTCAGCGGATTTCAGCGAGACCTTGTTGGCGTCGAGTTCGAGCTGGGCGTTTTTGTATTGCTGGTCGGCCAGCTCCCACGCGGCCTGCGAGATGGCCTGTTCGGCAAACAGCGCCTTCTGGCGATCATAGGTGCGCTTGGCGACGTCGAGCGCGACTTCGGATCTGTTGATCGAGTTTCGCGCGTTGGCGACGGTCGCTTCCGACTGCAGCACGCGGCCCCGCGCCTGGTCGACTGCATTGATGAAGGTGAGCGGATCGATCTGGGCGAGAACCTGATCCTTCTTCACCACCGTGTTGAAGTCGGCATAAAGCTCCAGGATCTTGCCCGACACTTCGGAGCCGACCTCGGTCTTCTGGCGCGGCTGGACAGCACCCGAGGCGGAGACGATGCGGGCGACATCTCCGCGTTCGATGGCAACTGTCTCGAAGGTGTAATCGCCGGCTTTGCCGCCGCCCGATCCACGCGCCATGAACGCGATTCCGCCGACCACAATGACTGCGGCCGCCGCGATCCCGATGAGCAGTTTCTTGTTCATGCCAGAAGCTTTCCGATATCCAGACCGCGTGTCTCAGGCGCCGCCGCGCAGGCCGTCCGTCGTTCATACGCGAAATTAAATGAACACAGCCCCTTAATCCGTCGTGGTGTCACGAAGATTTCAATGCTGTAACAAATCGTATCAGCCCCATGGGCGCGGGGATTTCGGTGGGTCGGGGACGCGACGAACGGCCTCGGGGCGAAGGCGCCGTCACGGTTTGACGGTGAAGGGCGGGCGACCATAATTCGTGCGCAGAAAAGGCGTCGGCGCATGCTTGAACTCAGGGAGGTGTCCCGGACGGTCGGGCGCGAGGCGCTTCTCGCGCGCACGAGCCTGTCGTTTACGCCGGGGACGCCCACGGCAGTCCTGGGATTGTCGCCTGCGGGGCGAGCGGCATTTCTGCGTCTGCTTGCAGGGGCCGACCGGCCTGAGAGCGGAACGATCCGGCTGAATGGCAGGGAGATCGGGCAGGTCCGCCGGTCGCCGGGCGAGATCGCGCTGATTGATGGCGCAGGGGCGAAGCTGTCCGGTCGAAGCGTGCGCAAGGCGTTGGCGGAAGGATTGCGCGGCGGCAAGGGCGGGCGGCGCGAGAGCGAGGCGGCGATCGTTGAACTGGCGGGCGCCGTGTGGCTTGGCGGGCGGATGGATACGCTGGTGAAGGATCTCGACCTCGATCAACGGATCAGGCTGGCGATTGCAGCGGCGAGGGGCGGGCGGCCGTCGCTGCTTCTGATGAATGCGCCGGCAGAGAAGCTGGAGCCGGAAATCCAGGAGCGGTTTGTCAGCGACCTGTCGGGCATGCTTGCCGGCGAGAGCGCCGTCGTGGTTGCGGCGGGCGGACCTGAGGATGCATTCGGCCTGGGCGGCCGGGTGATCGTTCTTGATCGGGGCGTGGTCGCCCAGGAGGGCGACGTCGCCGAGGTGTTTGCGCGGCCGTGCAGCCTGGCGGTAGCGCTGGCGACATCGCGGCCGGTCATCAACACGCTGACCTTGGCGATGCGTGGCGATGTCGGCCGGATGAAGGATGGTTCGACCTTCCAGGCGCCTGCCGGGGTGGTTCTGCCTCACGATGGCGCGTGCACGCTGGCGTTCCGTCCGGATGACGTGCGGCTGCAGCGCGGCGACGCCAACTGCGTGCGATTTGTGGCGCGGGCGGCGGGCGAGGAGACGATTGGCGGGCGGCGCTATGCCCGGCTGTCGTTCGCCGACGCGACCTGGCTGACGCCGCAGCACGGCGTGGCCTTTCCCAATGGGGCGATCCTCAACGCGTTCGTCGACCGGCAGAAGCTGCTGGTGTTCGACGCGGACGGGCAGGCGGTCGCAAAGGCTGCGTGATCAGGCCGAGCGCACGGCAGCGGAAGCGCGCGCTTTTTCCATGAAGTCGAGGAAGTCGGCGTTCGCGAGCGGGCGGGCGATGAAATAGCCCTGCGCTACATCAGCGCCCATTGCCGTCAGCAGAGCAAGCGTATCGGCATTCTCGACCCCCTCGGCGGTGATCGTCATGCCAAGGCTGTGCGCGAGTTCGATGGTGGACTTCACAAGCAGAAAATCCGAATTGCCGCGCACCATGCCCTGCACGAAAACGCGGTCGATCTTCAGCTCCTGCGCCGGAATGGTGCGCAGATACGACAGTGAGGACAGGCCCGAGCCATAATCGTCGATGGAGACGCCGACGCCGTTGCGGGCGAATTCGTTCATCACATCGAGGGCCAGCGTCGGGTTGTCGATGACGGCGGTTTCGGTGATCTCGAATGTGAGGTGTGCATCGGCGCGGCGGATCTGGCGAAGAGCGCGTTCGGCAAAGCCGGGATCGGTGATGACACGGCCGGATACGTTGATCGCCAGCGGGATGTCGATGCCGACCTCGCGCATGCGCCGCTGATCGGCGATGGCGCGATCGAGCACCCAGTCGGTGAGGGGACGTATATGGCCCGTTTCTTCCGCCATCGGGATGAAGTTGTCCGGACCGATGAGGCCGCGTTCCGGGTGGCGCCAGCGGACAAGGGACTCGGCGCCTTTGACCCTGCCGGCCTTGAGATCGAGTTTCGGCTGGTGGGCGAGGAAGAGTTCGCCACGACCAAGGCCGGCGATCATGCTGCTCATCAGCGACAGGGCGGACGCCGGATCGCCATAGGCCTTGCGATCAAACAGACCGCAGCGTTCACGACGGGCGCGGGTCTGCTCGACGGCGACTTCGGCGCGTTCGATGAGCGACAGGCGCGTGTCGGCGTCGTCGACATCGCAAGCGACGCCGACGGTGGCCAGCACGTCGATGCTGTCGTCGCCGAGGCGCATGGGACGCGAGATGAGATCGGCGATGGCGGCGGCGGTGCGCAGCGCGGCCTCGGCGCTGTCGGCATGGAATGTTGCGCCGATCATGTCGGTGGTGACGCGGGCGACGGAAACTTCAGGGTAGGCGGCGGAAATGCGCGCGGCGATCTCGCCGATCAGACGGGTGGAGGCCGCATGGCCGATGGCGCTTCGCACGTGCTGGAAGCGGTCGATGCCGATCATGGCGCCGAACAGACGGCCGGGATCGTGCTGGCGGCGCATGTCGCCGAGGCGCGCTTCCATCGAGCGCAGGTTGGGCAGGCCGGTGTCGTGGTCGTGCAGGGCGAGATGCGTGATGCGCTGTTCGCGCGCTGCGATCTCGCCGGACATGGTGTTGAAGTTGGCGGCGAGTTCGGCGATTTCGTTGCGGCCGGCGACGCGCACTTCGGCGAGTTCACCGCGCGCGAGACGGGCGGCGGCGGCGCGAAGGCTGGAGACGGGGCCAGTGACTCGGCCCGAGACAAGCCAGCTGCCGAGGATGAGGGCGCCGAGGCCGATGGCGCCGATGACGAGGATCTTCAGCATCATCGAGCGGTAGTGCGCCTGGTTGAGCGTCAGCGAATATTCCAGCAGCAGCGCCGCGTTGACGCCGTCGCCAAAGGACAGGAGCGATTTCACGCCGGCGATCGAATTGTTTTCCGGGATGGGGATCAGCAGGTTGTCGTTGTCGCGCGTGATGCGGCTGGCGAGTTCATCGCCCGAGACCTTGATGCTGCCTGCTTCGCCTGCGTCGATCGCATCCCATGGCGAATCGCCTGCGCGGATGTAGAGGTGGGCGTTGAGCGGGATGGCGGAGAGATTTTCGAGTTCGCCGAGAACGCCCGCGCCGAGCCGCTGGCCAAACACCACCCAGCCGATCAGGGTCGGTGCATTGATCGGCGCGGCGACTGCCTGGAAGGGTGAATCGCCCAGCATCAGGACGCCGCTGGCGTCAGGTTTGGCGTTGAGTGCAGCGAGAAGGGCTGGGTCGGCGGCGGCGCCGACTGTGTCATCAAGACTGATGACGTGGCCATTGAGGCCGACGATGAAGGCGGTGTCGAGCGTGAAGCGGGACTGAAGGTTGTCGAGGGCGGAGCGGATGGTTTCCTCATCACCCGTGGCGACGGCTTCACGGAAGCCGAAATCGCGGGCGAGAATTTCAGCGGTTTGTGAGAGCTGGTCGGCGCGCAGTTTCCACAGGCGGTCGAACACGGCGGAAGAGGCCGCCATCTCGGCGCGCACGGACTGACGCGAATTGCTTTCGACGGCGAGATAGACCGCGCTGGCAATGAGCAGCATCACGACCCCGAAGAGGGCAGCGTAGACAACGGCCAGTTCGGTGGAGAGACGCTTGAACATCGCTAGTGATGGGCTGGCGGGGCGATATCGATGACAACGGTGATGGCTGTCCCGCCGGGCGCGACTGTGACATCGGCGATGACGGCCTGGTCCTTCGCCCTGGCGTAGGGGTGCCAGACGGTGAGTTTGGCCTTGCCATCAGGCGCGGACTTGATCGCGGCGAGGCCCGAAGCGTCGGTTTTCATTGCGAAAGGCGTATCGACCACGCGAATGAACGCGACCATCTGGTCGTGGATGTTGCAGCCGACGGCGGCGACGCCGACGGTCTTGAACGGTACGGAGCGCTTGTCTTCCTTGCCGTAAAGTTCGAGCTCGAACTTGTTGCCCTTCGAGAACGAGTAGACGTGGTGGCGGAACTTGTCGAGGTTCGGGAACACGACCGCCGCGCCGACGGGAGCGACGAGCACGAAGGGCGCGAACTGCTTGTTCTGCTGCGCGACTTCGAGTTTCCACGGGAAGCTGGGCTTCGCTGAGCCGGGGGGCGCGGGCAACGTGACCACTGCATCGGCAAGCGGTTTGCCGTCGGGCGTCGTCACGGTCACGGCCAGATCGCCCGCCCACGCAGGCGCGGCGAGGACGGCAAAAAGCACGACGAACAAGGAGTTCCAGATCATCCTTCATGGCTAACACACGCCGCTTACTGTTGCGTAAAGCCCCATGGCGGTTGAGGAAATTCAGTTGATGCAGTTGGACTTTGCTTAACCAAGACTCGCCAGTTTGGGCGGCGACAGCGCCCGTTCCAAAGGGCGAGGGAATACCTGCGCTGCGTGTTGAAAGGGTGTCGCATGAAACTCGATCCGGTCTGCTTCCTGTCCATGGCGGTGCTGGCGGCTGGGCTGTCGCAAGCTGCGGTGGCGCAGAGTCTGGAGACCGGCGGCAAGCTGTTGTTGACGCGCGGCGTCTCGACGGTGGAAGGACAGGGCGGCGGCGGGCTGGCGCCGTGGGCGCTGATCACCGGCAACGAGACAGATCGCGGCGTGGGCGCGACGGCGCATGTGACGGCGGTGGAGCTGCCGGATTACAGCCTGCACTCGTACGGCGTTGGCGTCGGTCTGTTTGATCGCGTCGAGCTGTCCTACACGCGGCAGGAATTCGACACCGACGATGTCGGCGCGGCGCTGGGCCTCGGGCAGGGTTTCGCGTTCGGGCAGGATGTGTGGGGAGCGAAGGTGCGCGTGGCGGGCGACGCCATCTATGACCAGGACAAGTGGCTGCCGCAGATCGCGGTGGGGGCAACCTACAAACAGAATGATCAGGGCGCGGTGATCAGCGCTATTGGCGGGCAGGATGATGAAGGCTGGGAGACCTATGCCTCGGCGACCAAGCTGCTGCTGGACCACAGTCTCCTGCTGAACGGCACGCTGCGGTGGACCAACGCCAACCAGACCGGAATTCTCGGCTATGGCGGCAATCTGAACGATGATCACGAGCTGATGGCTGAAGCCTCGGTCGGCTACATGTTGTCACGCAGCCTGGTGATTGGAGGCGAATACCGGATGAAGCCGAACAATCTCGCCATCGCGGAGGAAGACGACTGGATCGATCTCTACGCCGCGTGGGCGATCAGCAAGAACCTGACGCTGACGGGAGCCTATGTCGATCTCGGCTCCATCGTGACGTTCGAAAACCAGCGCGGACTGTACCTGTCGCTGCAGACGGGATTCTAGATACATGCTGACGCGAGAGGCGATGCGCACCTTGAAACTGACCGTCGCCGTGGCGTCGCTGGCTGCTGGTCTGGCCCACGCCGGATGGGCGCAGTCTGCGCCCCAGGCGGCTGTTGTTCCGGCGGGTGAAGAGGCGGTTGATCCCTACACGCAAACGAACGCCAATGCGGGCGCTGCGCCTTTCGAGGGTACGGCGATGTTGGAGAGTTTCCATGGCCGAGACGGCATTTCGCGGATCGTGGACGATCTGGTGGAGCGCGTGCAGGTCGATGCGCGTATTTCGGAAATCTTCAAGGCGTCCGACTTTGTGCGCCTGCGCCGGACGCTGAAGGAGCAGTTCTGCTACATCCTGAATGGCGGATGCGACTACAGCGGCCGCGACATGGCCGCGATGCATGAGGATCATGGCGTTGCGGTGAAGGAGTTCGCGGCGCTGGTGGAGCTGTTGCAGGATTCCATGACCCGGGAGGGCGTGGCCTTTCCGGCGCAGAACAGGTTTCTCGCCAAGCTGGCGCCGATGAAGCGCGACGTGGTGGTGCGTTAGCACTGTCACGCCGCTGGAAGGCGGCAGCGTTCTGACATAAGCTTGCGGGATGCGAGCGGCCCTTCCGTGCGGCGCCGTGCGGGCAGGACATTTCCAATGATCGTTACACGCCGTCTGTTCACGTCGCTGGCGGCCGCGGCGGTTATGACACCGGTAGCTATCCCGGCGCCCGCCGCGAAGCCGGCGGTTGCGACGGCTGCGGGCAGAGTGCGCGGTCGGGCGCGGGGCGAGGTCGCGGAGTTTCTCGGGCTGCCCTATGGCGGCGACACACGCGCGCGGCGGTTTCAGGCGCCGGTGAAGGCTGCGGGCTGGAGCGGAGTGCGCGAGGCGCTGGCGTTTGGTCCGGAATGTCCGCAGGGCGCGGGCGGCGCCGGGCAGGGCGAGAATTGCCTCGTGCTGAACGTATGGACGCCGACGCTGGAGCGCGGCGCGAAGAAGCCGGTACTCGTCTACATTCATGGCGGCGGCTACACGTCCGGCTCTGGCGCAAGCCCGATCACCGATGGCGCAGAACTGGCCAGGCGCGGCGATGTCATCGTGGTGACGCTGAACCACCGGCTGAACCTGTTCGGGCATCTGTTCCTGGGTCACCTGGGCGATGAGCGCTTTGCGGTCAGCGGCAATGCGGGGCTGCTCGACCTTGTGCTGGCGCTTGAATGGGTGCGGGACAACATTGCGGCGTTCGGCGGCGATGCGGGTTGCGTGACGCTGTTCGGGCAATCGGGCGGCGGCGGCAAGATTGCGACGCTGATGGCGATGCCGGCGGCGAAGGGGTTGTTCCATCGCGTCTGGACGATGAGCGGGCAGCAGGTGACGGCGCAGGGGCCGCGAGGCGCAACGGCGCGGGCGAAGGCGTTCGCTGAGCATCTGGCGATGGGCGCGGACAGACTGGATGCCCTGGCGGCAGAGCGTCTGCTGGCGGGACTGGCGGCGAAGGATCCGCAGATTGTGGGATCGCGTGTTTACTGGGGCCCGGTGATGGATGGCTTCACCTTGCCGGTGCATCCGTTCTGGCCGGAGGCGCCGAAGCAGTCGGCGAGCATTCCGATGGTGATGGGCAATACGCGCGAGGAGACCGGCTCGCTGATCGGCGAGGGTGATCCATCAGTGTGGAGCCTGACGTGGGACACGCTGCCGGCGCGGCTGGAGCGGGACATGGTGACGGATATTGAGGTGACGGATGTGATCCGCACCTATCGCAGCCTGTTTCCTGCAATCACGCCAACAGCGCTGTTCTTCAAGGCGACGACGGCGGGACGCAGCTGGCGGGCACAGTTGATCGAGGCGGAGGCGCGGGCGCGCGAGCAGGGGCCGACCTGGGTCTATCAGCTGGATTTTCCAAGCCCCCGTGAAGGCGGCAAGTTTGGCGCGCATCACACGCTGGATATTCCGCTGGTGTTCGCCAACACCGGCGCAGATGGCGCGCAGACGGGCGACGGGCCGGGCGCGCGGGCCGTGTCGCTGGCGATGAGCGAGGCCCTGGTGCGGTTTGCGCGGACAGGTGATCCGGCGGGAGGAGCGGTGGGCGCCTGGCCGCGCTATGATCTCAACGCCCGGGCGACGATGCTGTTCGATGTGGACACGCGCGTGGAAAACGACCCGCGCAGGATGGAGCGCGAGCTGTTTGCCAAGGCGCCGTATATCCAGCCCGGAACCTACTAGCGCTTCACGTCCAGCTTGGCGCCTTGCATCAGGGCGCGGATATCGGTGGCGGAGGCGGTGAGGCAATCACCGAGCTGGCCGTGCTTGGCGGCGGCGGTGTGAAGCGCGAAGGCCAGCGTTTCGGGATCGGTCATGTTGTCCATCAGCGCATAAAGGAAGCCGCCCGCGAAGGCGTCGCCGCCGCCGATGCGGTCGATCACGCCCGGAAGGCCGAGCGGTGCGAGGGTGTAGTCTGTGGTGCGGGTGAACAGCGTGGCGCCGAGCGAGTAATCATCGACGCCGTGCGTGGTGCGCGTGGTAGCGGCGATGCGTTCGAGTTTGGCGAAGGCGGCGAAGGCGGCTGCAGCGGCGTCAACGCGGCCTTCGAAAGTACGGCCGAGGATGAGGGCGATGTCGCGTTCGTCGATGAATGCCAGCGTGGCGTGAGCGAGGAGATCGCGCAGGATAGCTGCGCCGGTTTCCCCGCGCGCTTTCCAGAGACTGGCGCGGTAATTGCCGTCGAACGAGATTTTGACGTTGGCGCGCGTGGCGGCTTCGACTGCGGCCAGCGCAGCGCGGCCGCCGGCTTCACTGACGGCTGGCGTGATGCCGGAGACGTGGAGCCACTCCGCGCCTTTGAGCGCTGCGGTCCACTCGATCGCATCGGGCTTTGCCTGTGCGAACGCGGAGCCAGCGCGATCATAGACGATTTCGGAGGCGCGCAGCACGGCGCCGGGCGTGAGGAAGTAGAGGCCCATGCGGCCCGGCGCGAATGCGACGCGCGAGGCGTCGACGCCATGACGGCGCAGATGGTCGCGCGCCGCGAGGCCCAGCGGATTGTCGGGCAGGACGGTCGCCATCGCGGATGAGCCGCCAAGACGGGAGACGCAGACCGCGACGTTGGCTTCGGCGCCGCCAATGTGGGCGGCGAGTTCCGGCGTCTGCAGCAACAGCTCGCCCGCAGGCGCGGTGAGGCGCACCAGGATTTCGCCAAAGCAGAGCAGGCGGGTCGTCATCGTGTTGCTCCGGTGGTGCAGGCGGGGCCGCCCGCGTGGAAGGAGGGTGCGAGCGCAGGTGCGCGCCCGTCAACCCGGCCCTTGAGCGGCGTGTCGAGGTTCCCAAGACGCTTTGCGACAAGACCCGCGATCTGGCGTGCGCCGGTCTCGCTGAAATGCGTGTTGTCGGTGACGCCATCCGGGAAATAGGGGAAGGCGCCGGGCGGGAGATGGAGGAAGAGGGCTTTCGAATGGTCCTCTCCGAGCCTGCCGATCAGATCCATGCTGTCGCGCTGCAAGTCGATGAGCGGCGTTGCAGTGGCGCTGGCGACTTCGCGGACGACGTCGTCATACTCGCCATGAACGTCGATCGATTTGCTGTCGGTGAACTGGCGGCGCGTGACCGGCGTGATCAGCACCGGTGTTGCGCCGCGCGCGCGCGCGGCGGCGACGAACAGTTCGAGATTGGTTTTGAAGCCGGGGCGGGCTTCGATGTAGCGCTCGGGCCTGTCGATGCTGGCGTCGTTGTGGCCGAACTGGATGAGCAGCACGTCGCCGGGATTGAGGCGGTCGCGGGATTTTTCCCACCAGCCTTCGGCCTGGAAGCTTCTGGTGGAGCGGCCGCCTTTGGCGTCGTCGTGGACGGTGACGGCGGCATCGAGCGCACAGGGCAGGACCATCGCCCAGCCGAGCTGGGGATAGCGTTCAGGGCCGTAGAAGGCGGCGGTGGAATCGCCGACCACGACGACCTGCAGGGGCGGCCCTGGCGCCGGCTGCGTGGCGCAGGCAGCGAGAGCGAGGGCTGCAAGAGCGCCCGCGCGCTTCATCTCGCGAGCCAGCCGCCATCGACCGGCAGGATTGTGCCATGAACATAGTCGGAGGCGGACGAGGCGAGGAAGACGGCCGCGCCGCCGAGGTCGGACGCCTCGCCCCAGCGGCCGGCAGGAATGCGGGCGAGGATATCGCGGGCGCGGCCTTCGTCGGCGCGCAGGGCTTCGGTGTTGTTGGTGACGATGTAGCCGGGGGCGATGGCGTTCACATTGACGCCTTTGGCGGCCCATTCATTGGCGAGCAGTTTGGTGATGCCGGCGAGGCCGCTTTTTGCAGCCGTGTAGGACGGCACTCGGATGCCGCCCTGGAAGGACAGCAGCGAGGCGATCTGGATGATCTTGGATTGATGCGTCTGGCCGGCGGCGCGCTGGGCGATGGCGTGACGACCGAAGGCTTGCGTGAGGAAGAAGACGGATTTGAGGTTCACGTCCATCACCGCGTCCCAGTCTTCTTCGGTGAAGTCGACAGCGTCGGCGCGACGGATGGTGCCGGCGTTGTTGACGAGGATGTCGGCGCGGCCGAGGGCCTCGAGTGTGGCCGGAAGAATGGTGGGAATCGGCTTGGTGGACGAGAGGTCGGCGCTGATGTGCAGGAAGCGGCGGCCGAGGGCATTGACCTTGGCCTCGGTTTCGGTCGGCGGGGTGCGGCCGACGGCGGCGATGTCGGCGCCAGCATTGGCGAGGGCGAGGGCGACAGACTGGCCGATGCCCGTGTTGGCGCCGGTGACGATGGCGACCTTGCCGGAGAGAGAGAACAGCCCGTTCATGTCGTCTCGCTATTTCAGCTGGCAGATATCGAGCTGGTTCATGTCGGTGTAGTCGAGATTCTCGCCGCCCATCGCCCAGATGAAGGTGTAGGCGGCGGTGCCGGCGCCCATGTGGATCGACCAGGGCGGCGACATGACGGCTTCGTCGTTGGCCATCACGATGGAGCGTGACTGGTCGGGCTCGCCCATGAAATGGAAGACGCGATCATTGGGGGCGAGACCGAAGTAGAAATAGACTTCCGAGCGGCGGTCATGAAGGTGCGGCGGCATGGTGTTCCAGACGCTGCCCTTCTTCAGGATCGTCATGCCGAGCAGGAGCTGGCAGGATTTCACCGTCGCAGGGACGACGAACTGGTAGATGGTGCGCTCGTTCGAGGTTTCCGGCGCGCCGCGTTCCAGCGGGACAGCTTTCTCGATCGAGATCTTGGCGACCTCGTAGCGCGTGTGGGCGGGCGTCGAGACGAGATAGAATTTCGCAGGCTTCGCAGGATCGAGCGAGCGGAACGTGACCGCGGCCGAACCCATCGGAATGTAGAGGCCGTCTCGCGAGGCGAGATCGTGCTTCACGCCATCGACCGTGATCTCGCCAGCGCCTTCGCCGACGTTGATGGCGCCGAGTTCGCGCCGCTCCAGGAAGGGCTTGCCCTTGGCGGAGGCAGGTTCGGTCTGCGCGGGCAGATCGAGCGTGGCCGAGACGGGGGCTGCCCCGCCGATCACCATGCGCTCGTTGTGCGAGTAGTTGAGCGAAACCTGGTCCGGCTTGAACAGGCCGCCGATCAGGTAGCGCTCGCGCAGCTGGTCGTTCGAGGCGTCGTCCATCATGTCCGGATGGGTGGCGTGGTAGGTCTTTTCGAACATCGGGTTGGACATCGTTTCAGGCCTCCGGCCGGGTCGGAATGGACACCGGTGTCATAAACTCCGGTCCGGTCGCCGGGTCAAGCGCGAGCGGTCAGGCGCGAGCGGTCAGGCGCGAGCAGGCGCGGTTGAGCCGCGCACCACGAGTTTGGGGTGGACTTCGCCGAGGGCTTCTTCGATGGGGGGCTCGCCGATGAGGCTGTCGCCGAGGAGGCGGGTGGAGGCCATGCGGCCCATGAGGCGGATGGGGAGGAGGAGGGTGGTGAGCGGGGGCCAGAGACGGGTGGCGAGGGGGCTGTCATCATAGCCGACGATGGAGACGTCGCGTCCGATCTCAAGGCCTGCTTCGCGGACGGCCTGGCACACGCCGGCGGCCATTTCGTCATTGCCGCAGAAGACGGCGGTGGGAGGCTGGTCCAGCGCCATCAACTTGCGTCCGGCTTCGACGCCGGAGAGGAAGGTATAGGCGGCCTTCACGTCGAGGCCCTTTTCCAGCTTCAGCTTGCGGGACTTGAGCCCCTTCACGAAGCCGGCGCGGCGTTCGTGGGCAGAGCGGAAGGTGTCCGGCCCCGAGACGTGGGCGATGCGGCTGTGACCGAGGTCGGCCAGATGGTGGGCGGCCTGTTCGGCCCCCTCGGCGTCGTGGGTGACGATGGAGTGTTCGGCGTCATCCAGCAGCACCGAGGCGATGCGGACGTAGGGGCAATCGAACTCGCGCAGCAGATCGACCAGCGCATCATCTTCCGACAGCGACGGCGGCAGCACGACGCCGGCCAGCTTCTGGCGTTCGACGAAGTGGCGGACGCTGGGGAGGAAGTCCGGCGCCTGGCGGCGGCACGGGTGGACGAGAAGTTCGAAGCCGGAGCCGCGGATGACGTCGAGAATGCCCTGCTGCATGTCGATGACGTATTGCGGGTTGGGCTGATCGTAGATCAGGCCGACGAGGAAGGAGCGCTTGGAGGCAAGGCCCCGCGCCATCGGATCGGGCGTGTAGCCGATCTCCTTGATGACGGCTTCGACCCGCTCGCGGGTGTTTTCCTTCACGAATGGCGACTGGTTGATGACACGCGAGACGGTTTTCTTCGACACGCGCGACAGGCGGGCGACATCGTTGATCGTCGGACGCCGGCCGTCGAACTGCAGGATTTTGGCGGACGCCGGTTTTGCGCCCCTTGTCTTGTTGGTCATGTCCCCTGATGCGCGTGCGAGACATTCCACGTCAAGCGGGTCTGGAATCACTCGCTATTGATACCGGTGTCAAAATGCGCGAGTTTTTCATGCGCCGCGGGAATAGCTCTGGAAAAGAGCACGACGCGACAGGGAAGGACGCCTTGATGGAGACCTTTACCCGCAGGACAGCACTCTTTGTCGCCGCATCTTCGGCGCTGCTGGCGGGATGCGCCGGAACCCGGCGCGCAGTCAACGGAATCGCCAACAGGTCGGAAGGCGAAATCTCGCCATCTGGTCTCGACTGGACGCAGTTGAAGTGGGCGCGCGGCGCCGAGGGGCAACGGCGCGCCGATCTGGGGAATGGCAAGTTCCTCAACCCGATCCTCAGTGGCGATCATCCTGATCCGACGATCATCCGCGATGGCGATGTCTGGTACATGACGTTCTCGTCGTTCGAGAGCTATCCGGGGTTGGTGATCTGGCAATCGCCTGACCTGGTGAACTGGACGCCAGTGACCGCTGCACTGCGCACCAATATCGGATCGGTGTGGGCGCCGGAGCTGGTGAAGCACGACGGGAGGTATTTTCTCTACATTCCGGCGCGGTTCCCCGACCGGCGCTCGATCTATGTGATCCATGCTGCGCGGATCGAGGGCCCGTGGAGCGAGCCCATCGATCTCAAGCTGCCGCGCCATATCGACCCCGGCCATGCGGTGGGCGAGGACGGCAAACGCTATCTCTTCCTGTCGAACGGCGACCGCGTGCAGCTGAGCGACGACGGTCTCGCGACGGTGGGCGAGATCACCCACGTCCATGATCCGTGGAAATATCCCGACGACTGGGTGGTGGAAGGGTTTGCACCTGAAGGCCCGAAAGTTATGCGCCGCGGCGAGTGGTTCTATCTCGTGACTGCTGTGGGCGGCACGGCGGGGCCGCCGACCGGGCACATGGTGATCGCGGCGCGGTCGAAGTCGATCCATGGGCCGTGGGAGGATGCGCCGAACAATCCGATCGTGCGAACCTGGTCGGCGCGGGAGAAATGGTGGTCGCGCGGGCATGCGACGCTGGTGGAGGGGCCGTCGGAGCGCGGCAAGGAACGCTGGTGGATGGTCTATCACGGCTATGAGAATGGCTTCTGGACGCTGGGACGGCAGACGCTGCTCGATCCGGTCGCGTGGACCAGGGATGGCTGGTTCGAGGCGAAGGGCGGTGACCTGTCCAGACCGCTGGCCAGGCCGGGGAACCTTGCAGGCGCAGCGCATGGCATGGCGCTGTCGGATGATTTTGCGACCGACCGCATGGGCTTGCAGTGGGCGTTTCATGCGCCTGGGCCGGACGAGGCGGCGCGGCGATCCTGGCGGCCCGGCCAGATGACGCTGAAGGCGGCGGGGCGGACGCCGGGCGACAGCCGGCCGCTGACCTTCATCTGTGGCGACCTCGGTTACGAGGTGATCGCCGATATCGAAATCGATGAAGAAGCAGAGGCCGGCGTGCTGCTGTTCTATTCGCCGAAGCTCTATTGCGGCATGGGGTTCAACGCCAGGGGTCTGGTGATGCACCGGGCCGCGACGCAGCGCACGGCGGCGGCTCCGGTGGATTTCGGACGGCGGTTGCAGATCAGCGTGACCAATGACCGGCACATTGTGACGATCCGCTACCGCATGCCGGGCAAGCCATGGACGACACATGGCGTGCGGATGGAGGTGTCGGGCTATCACCACAATGTGGCCTGGGATTTTCTCAGCCTGCGGCCGGGGCTCTATTGCGCGGGCGCAGGAGAAGCGCGCTTCCGGAGCGTGACCTACCGGGCGCTCTGAGCGCGGACTTGCACCAACCTCAAATCTCCATAACGTCCCCGAAATGTTGAGTTCCAAGGACCGTTCCCGAATGACGCGCGCCACGCCACGTCCATGTGACCAAGCCTGGCAGGCGCAGATGGCCAGCGGTGTTGCGGATCTGTCGACCAGCGCGTCGATCGGCTGGCTGGAGGCGTTCTATGCCGCCTATGACCGGGCCTTTGTGCTGCCCGACGAGAAAGAGGGTCTTGAAGGTTTTCGCGAGTGCCTCGCGCTGAACGAAGGTGAAGCCTATGCGCGGCTGTCGGAGCGCTATGGTCCCTATGCCGAAGTTGTGGCGGTGGCGCGGGATGCGAAGACCGGGGAGATCATGGGCGGGGCGAATTTCATCGCTTTTGCGCCTGCCGCAGACAGTCACGTGGTGACGGCGAACCTGAACTACATCTTCGTGGAGGAAGCTTTCCGGCGGCGCGGCGTGTTCCGTGATCTGGTCGATCTGGTGAAGTCGCAGGCGCGCTCTCTGTTCGCTGGCGCGGACGACGATGCGCTGCCGCACGTCCTGGTCTTTATCGAGATGAACGATCCGCTGCGCATGGCGCTGGAAGACTATGACCTGGACAGCCAGCATGCCGGGCTCGACCAGGTGGATCGCCTGCGCATCTGGGCGCGGCTGGGCGCGCAGCTGATCGATTTCGACTATGGCCAGCCGGCGCTGTCGGCGGATCAGGAGCCGGACGACGGTTTGCTGTATGGCGTGGTGGGGGCGCGCGACGAGGGGCTGTCGGCCTGCCGCCTGAAGCAGCATCTGGAGCGGTTCTTCGCGATTTCAGTTCTGAAAGGGCGCGATCCCATGGATGATGCCGAGGCGGCGCGGCAGATTGCTGAACTTGCAGCGCGATGCGCGCGGGGCGAGCAGATCGGATTGCTTGGCCTTGATCCGCCGGAAGACGGCTTGTCAGGCGCGGGCGGCGCCGGTTCTTTTCTGGCGATTGCGCGGCGGCGATAGGGTTCAAACGGGGGTGATACGATGAGCGAGCAGCCAGCAACTGGCCAGCCGGCGCTGGGCGACGCGGCAGATGCGTTCGAACAGACCGACGACAAATCGATGTTCTGGACCCTGTCGCTCTACATCGACCGGGCAAGTGTGACGTCGCTGCTCGGATGCTCGCCCACTCCCGACGATCTGCGGACATTCCAGGCGAACAATCCCGGCAGCGTGAAGTTGCGGAATGCCATGGAACCGCTGTTCAATGATATTGCCGACCGCGAACGCCTCGGCAGCGTCGACGATTTCCTGCTGGACACGCCCGGCCCCATGCAGGGCGAACTGATCACCCTGCTGGCGCCTGACCATATCGAGTGGATGACCGAAGGAACGGTCTTCCGGGCCAGTCCTGCCGGTCTTGGCGGCGGGCGCGAGGTGCGGCTGCGCCGGTTCTGGTACGCCCATCTGAATGGAGCGTTGTCCTATCATCTGTCGTTCGTGATCAATTACCAGCACACGCCCGGTGACTTCTATTTCCTGTCGCTGCTCCAGAAGGTGGTCGCGCCCAAGGAGTTCACCGCGGCGCCGTTGCCGCCGGGCAGGCGTGCATGGGGCCCCACCGATGAAGGCTCCGGCGTCTTTCCGCTGGAGAACCTGTCTGTGACGGACAAGGGCGGCGCGCCGTCAACCTTCTGGCGCTTCGTGAAGAGGCGGTTCGAGGCAGACGCACGCGACATGATGGGAAAGCTCGCGGTCTCGCTGAAGTCCGGGAGCTTCAACGCCGATGCGGTGACGTTCGAGGACCTGATAAAGCACGTGCCCTTCATCGAGACGCCGGGTCTCGAAATGCCCCTGTCGCGCTTCATGTTCTTTTTCCGCGACGAACGGCTTTTCAAACGCCTGCTGCCGCCCGTTGACGCAAAGGGTGAGCGGCAGGCCCGGACACGTCTGGTGCAGGAAGGCTGCTATGAGGCATATCCCGACCGCATACAGGCGATGCTGAAAGACTTGCCAAAGGACGCCGAGCGGAAGGTCTTTCTCGATGCAGCATACTGGGACTGGGCGTCGACGAGGCCAGAGTATGCGAACCTGACGGACATGGACATCGAGAAGGTGCGCGAGACCATTCCCGCCTTCGAGAGAGGGCGCGCCGACTGCCTGCAGTATCTGTTCCTGTCAGGGTTCAATCAGAACATTGTCGACTTCATGAACCAGGACGCCTCCGAGGTTCTCGATTCAACTGATCCGATCTATCCCACAGATGCGCAACCGGACGAGACCTTCTTCGTGCGCTTCGCAAATCCGCGCGCGTTGATCACTTATGTGCAGCGTTCGCGCAGCCTGGAGACCGGGAACGACTATATCGGCACGTGTCCCTATGCGTTTCTGATTCACGTGGCGTCGATGCACAACGAGTTTCTGGCGCGCGACTATGAAGCGAAGACGTATGCGCTGGTCGGTGATGTGCGCGAGCTGAACCGTAAGGGGAGGTTCAAGAGAGCGGCGCAGAAATTCTATGACTTCCGCATGGCGACCTACGCCGAATACGCCGAGCACCGCTATCCGAACATCTTCCGCTATGACACCGAAGGGGATGTGTTCGAGGCGATGGAGAAGCTGCGCGGCACGGCGCGCAAGGATGAGCTTCTGGAAAAACTGGTCGGCAACACCGAGAGCCAGACGCGCGATCTCGAGGCGCGTATTTCCAAGGAAGACGAGCAGTTGATGAACCGGCTGCTGGGAGCGGTCGGCGTGTTCGGATTCTTCCAGCTGATGTTCCAGTGGGCGGAGTCCATCGGGCCCGACAACGGTGGCGGAGCAGGCGCTGAATTCTCGTGGGCGTTCCCGTTCCTGCATATCGACGCCGGGATGATGGATACCAATTCGGGCGCGCTGACTGTTTTCGCGCTTGTCCTGTCGATGGGCTTCTCGGTGGCGATGCTGGGCTTTGCCGCCTACACGCTCGGCAAGTTCGCGGTGCGGAAGATATTCGGCTAGCCCGCGAACAGCGCGTCGAGGCCGTCGCTGACGAGGGCGGAGGCCGTGGTGATGGTGCTGAGACGACCGAAGGCGCTGGCCAGCGTGTCCTCCGCGAAGAAGCGCGCGAGGGCGAGGGCGCGGTCGCGCTCCGGGGCGCTGGCGGCAAGGACGCCAAGGGTGAGGAAGTGACCGCCCACAACGTCGCCGGCAAGGCGGAGATAGGCGGTGGCGCCGGCAAGCGCCGTCTGGCGGTCTGACTTCATCGCGCCGAGCATCCATTGCGTCGCGTCGTCGAGCGCCTGGGCGGCCTCATCGAGGCGGGCGGCGATCTGGACGAGAGCGGGATCGTTGGTGGTGCGGGCCTCGCGCGCGGTAGCGCGAATGTCGGCGAGCATTGCTGTCATCGCGGCCCCGTTGTTCATCGACAGCTTGCGGCCGACGAGGTCCATTGCCTGGATGCCATTGGTGCCTTCATAGATCGGGGTGATGCGGGCATCGAGATAGTATTGCGCTGCAGACGTCTCGCTCATGAAGCCCATGCCGCCATGGATCTGGACGCCCGAATTGGTGACCTCGATCGCGCGGTCGGTGGACCAGGCTTTCGCAAGCGGTGTGAGCAGGTCTTCGCGGAGTTTGGCGGCGTCGCGTGTGAGTGTGTCGGGTGAGTGCTCGGCGAGGTCTGCGGCGGCCGCGCAAGCATAGCAGATGGCGCGTGAGGCCTGCACGGCGGCGGCCATCTGGCCGAGCGTGCGGCGAATATCCGGGTGGCGGATGATGGCGGCGGAGCCCTCGACGCCCGGAGCTGAACCCTGCTTGCGGTCCTGCGCATAGGCGAGGCCTGCCTGCAGGGCGGCTTCGGCGACGGCGACGCCTTCGAGGCCGACATTCAGGCGGGCCGAGTTCATCATCGTGAACATGGCGGCGAGGCCCTTGTTGGGCTCGCCGATCAGCCAGCCAGTCGCGCCGGCAAATTCCATCACGCAGGTGGGCGAGGCGTGGATGCCCATCTTGTGTTCGAGGCCGATGCACTGGAGCGTGTTGCGCGTTCCCGGCCTGCCGTTGGCGTCGAGCAGGTATTTTGGCGCGAGGAACAGCGATATCCCGCGCGAGCCTGCGGGTGCATCGGGCAGGCGGGCGAGGACGAGGTGGATGATGTTCTCGGCAACATCGTGATCGCCCCAGGTGATGAAGATCTTCTGGCCCGTTATGGCGAAGCTGCCATCGCCCTTGGGTTCGGCCCTGGTCTTCAGCGCGCCGACGTCCGAACCCGCTTGCGGTTCGGTGAGGTTCATCGCGCCGGTCCAGGTGCCGGAGACGAGGTTGGGGAGATACATTGCCTGCTGTTCGGGCGAGCCATGCGCGATCAGCGCTTCGATGGCGCCGAAGGAGAGCAGTGGGCAGAGCCCGAAGGCCATGTTGGCGCCGTGGATCATCTCCATGACGGCGAGAGCGAGGACACGCGGCAGGCCCTGTCCGCCATGGGCTTCCGGGAAGGCAAGACTCATCCAGCCGCCATCGCGAAACTGGGCGTAGGCGTCGATGAGGCCCGGAGCCGCAACGACGCCGGCGTCGGTCAGCTTCGCGCCGGTCTTGTGGCCGATGGGATTGAGCGGGGCGAGAACATCGCGCGCCAGCTTGTTGGCCTCGTCGAGGATGGGCTCGAGCAGGTCACTGTCAAAATTGGGGAAGGCGCCGGTGGCGGCGAGATCATCGATCCGTCCGGCCGTACGAAGTGTGTGGAGAATCTGGGCGACGGGTGCGCTATAGGACATGGGACGAGTGCTCGACGCGAGAGGCGGGATACGCCAACAGGCATATTGCGTTCGGCGGAATGAGTGAAGCGGATTGCGACGTAGGGGCCTGCTTGTCGCAGCGCCCGCGTCAGTCTTCGAATGGCCACGACAACGGATCGTCGGACGCGAAGACGGTGCAATCGCCGCCGAGGCGATCACACAGGTCTTCGAAGGCGGCCTGTTCGCTGTCGAAATCGGCGACCTCTGGCCACTGGTTGACGGCTGTGGCGGCAAGGGCGAGGCCGGTTCCGGCGGCGAGGCGGGCTTCCCCGGTGCGGTTGGTGACGGCGGCGGCGGCGGCGAGCGCGCGGTAGGCCACAACCAGTTTCAGCACGTTGGCGGCGGTCACCTGATTGAGCATGGCGCTGCGCAGCCAGTCGCAGGCCAGACGGTCGAGGCCCAGGGCGACCTGATCATCCTGCAGCTGGAAGCGGGCGCCGGCTTCTTCGAGGCAGAGCTCGCCAAGTTCGCTGGCGTGTTCGGGCGTGTCGGCATCGAACGCGCGGGCGTAGGCGAGGCGAGCGTCGGCCAGCTGGTCCGCCGCCTGACGCAGGGCTGCGTCGCGGCTCGCGGTGCTGTCGGCGCCGGTGTGGGCCGCTTCATGCGTTTCACGCGCAGCCTGCACGGCCGCGAGCGCGGCCTGTTGTGCGGGCGTGAGAGGGACGGCGGCTTTCGGCATAGGCGCGTCTACTTGGGGCCGATCATTTTTTCCGGGCGGACGAGCTTGGTGAACTCGGCGTCTGTCAGGTAGCCGCCGCCAACCGCTTCCTGGCGGAGGGTGGTGCCGTTCTTGTGCGCGGTCTTGGCGATCTTGGCGCAGGCGTCATAACCGAGCCGTTCATTGAGCGCGGTGACCAGCATCAGCGAGTTCTCGACACCCCTGGCGATGTTGTCGATGCGGGGCTCGATGCCGACGACGCAGTTGTCGGTGAAGGAGATCGCGGCATCCGCCATCAGGCGGACCGACTGCAGGAAGTTGTAGGCCATCATCGGGTTGTAGACGTTGAGTTCGAAATGACCCTGGCTGCCAGCGAAGACGATGGCGGCGTTGTTGCCCATGATGTGGGCGCAGACCTGCGTCAGCGCTTCGCACTGGGTGGGGTTGACCTTGCCGGGCATGATCGACGAGCCGGGCTCGTTTTCCGGCAGGGCGAGTTCGCCGAGACCGGCGCGCGGGCCCGAGCCGAGGAAGCGGATGTCGTTGGCGATCTTGAAGAGACCGGCTGCGGTGGTCGCGATGGCGCCGTGCGACATGACCATCGCATCGTGCGCAGCCAGCGCCTCGAACTTGTTCGGCGCAGTCTTGAAGGCGAGACCGGTGATCTCCGCGATCTTCGCGGCGACCAGCTTGTCGAAGCCCCTGGGCGCGTTGAGGCCGGTGCCGACGGCGGTACCGCCCTGCGCCAGCTCCATCAGCGAGGGCAGGGTCGACTTGATGCGTGCGATGCCGTTCTCGACCTGCTTGGCGTAGCCGCCGAATTCCTGGCCGAGGGTAAGCGGCGTCGCATCCTGCGTATGGGTGCGGCCGATCTTGATGATCTTCTTCCAGTCGTTTGCTTTGGCCTTGAGGGCGGCGTGCAGATGCTCAAGCGCGGGGAGCAGGTCGGTGGAGATCTGTTCGGCGCAGGCGATGTGCATGGCGGTTGGGAAGGTGTCGTTCGACGACTGGCTCATGTTGACGTGGTCGTTCGGGTGGACCGGCCTTTTCGAGCCCATCACGCCGCCCAGCATTTCAATGGCGCGGTTGGAGACGACTTCGTTGGCGTTCATGTTCGACTGGGTGCCGGAGCCGGTCTGCCAGACGACGAGGGGGAAGTGGTCGTTGAGCTTGCCGTCGATGACTTCCTGGGCGGCGGCGATGATGGTCTTGCCGAGCTTGGGGTCGAGCTTGCCGAGTTCCATGTTGGCTTCGGCGGCGGCGCGCTTGACGATGCCGAGGGCGCGGACGATCGGGGCGGGCTGCTTTTCCCAGCCGATCTTGAAGTTGCCGAGCGAGCGCTGGGCCTGGGCGCCCCAGTACCGGTCGGCCGCCACGTCGATGGGGCCAAAAGTGTCGGTCTCGGTACGGGTCTTGCCGGCCATGGGGGTGCTTGCTCCTGAAGAAAGTGGGGTTGGGACTAGACCTTCAGGCGATAAGGTTCAATGCGGATATGGGTCGCGCCGCGCGGCCCTTACGAGCGGAGCCGGCTGTGGACATGCCAGATATCTCAGCCGCTGCCTCCCCGGGACCGGCCTGGACCCGGTCCGGCAAGGTGCGGGCGCGCTTGCACGGCGATGGGGCGCTGGAGCTGGAGGTCGACGGCCTGACCACGCAGGCCAAGTATTACAAGCCGCTGCTGCGGGAGTTCTTCCGGAAGGACTTTTCCGTCCGGCCGAAATGGGGGGATTTCTCGGCGCATATCGTGATGCAGCATGTCGGCGAGCCGCCGCACATGGACCTCGATAACCTGGCCAAGGCGATGCTGGATTGCGCGGTCGGCGCCGCCTTCCACGATGACAGCCAGGTGGCGCGTCTGCTGGTGGAACGGCGCGTCTCGGAGCGGGAAGGCGTATGGATGCGGGTTTCGGCTCTGGGAACAGAAAAGCAGGGTTGGTCGCCGCCCTGAGCGGGCTTTCGGCCTGAGCTTTGCGGTACGCGTGGCGACGGAAACGCGTTGCCCTGACGTTAGGTACAGAAATCACACCCGCGTCTCACAGCGGGACCGGCCAGGGAGCGAGTAATGAAACGACTGACTGTTGGGGCGTCTATCGTGGCGCTGGGGCTGGGCTTTGCCGCAGCGCTGCCCGCATCGGCGCAGACGATTGCCGCGAAGAATTCCTACACCAGCCCGCTGACCTTCTTCAAAGACCTGAAGCCGTGGGACCCCAACTACAAGGCGCCGCGCACCTCTGACGGCAAGCCAGACATGCAGGGCGTGTGGTCCAACGCCTCGTTGACGGCGATGACCCGCTCCGACCGCGGCGCGAAGCTGGGCGTCGATACGCTGGTGATCCCGGCGGAGAAGGTGGCCGAGCTGACCGCCAACGCGTCCTACACCAAGAGCGCCGACGAGAGCCAGGTTCGGACCGATCCAAATGCCGGCGTGTTCACCGACGGCCAGGTCGACAAGGGCTATAACGCATTCTGGATCGATCCAGGTTCGGAATACGCCAAGGTCAACACCGAGTACCGCTCGTCGTGGATCACATCGCCCGCCACCGGGCAGGTGCCGTTCACGCCGGAAGGCCGCAGCCTGCGCGGCAAGCGCATGGCGCAGGTGAAGCAGATCAGGAACACCGGCCCCGAAATCCGTCCGCTGGGCGAGCGCTGCCTCGCCTCGTTCGGCAGTCAGGCGGGACCACCGCTGACCAATGCGATGTACAACAACAACTACCAGATCGTGCAGACGGCCGATCATCTGATGATCGACGTCGAGATGAACCATGACGCCCGCATCATCCGCATCGACGCCGAGAAACCTTTCCCCGACGCAGTGAAGCCGTGGTTCGGCGACAGCGTGGCGCACTGGGAAGGGGACACGCTGGTGGTGGTGACGAAGAACCTCAACCCGACGCAGCTGCAGGTCGGCGCCTATCCCGTTTCGGACAAGGGCCAGGTGACCGAACGCTTCACGCGCGTGTCTGACGAGGTGATCGACTATCAGTTCAAGGTCGAGGACCCAACCTATTACACGCAGGCCTGGATGGGTCAGATCCCGCTGCGCAAGTCGAAAGAGAAGCTCTACGAATACGCCTGCCATGAGGGCAACTACGCCATGCCGGGCATCCTGCGCGCAGACGCAGGCGGCAAGGACACCGCCATCGGCGCCGAGGGTGAGTAACCAACACGTCTGATACGCGCGACCCGAAAACGGGCTGCCTCAAAACGGCAACAGGGCTCCACCGGCGACGGTGGAGCCTTTGTCGTTTCGGGCGTCAGCCGCGCAGAACGCCACCCGCGCCTTTGGCGACTGATGCAACCACGGCCTTGGCTATGGCTTCGATCTGGTCGTCTTTCAGGGCTTCGCCGCGGGGCTGGATGGTGATCTCGAAGGCGACGGATTTCTTGCCGTCGTCGACACCCTTGCCGCGATAGACATCGAACACGCGCGCGGCGGTGATCAGCCTGGGATCAGCCTTCAGCGCGAGTTTCACGAGATCGCCGGCGGCGACTTTCTCTTCCACCATGAACGCGAAGTCGCGGCGGATCGGCGTCTGGTCGGCCTTGTCCAGCACGGGGCGCGTCTTGCCGGCTTTGGCTTTTGGAACCGGCAAGGCTTCGAGCGCGAGTTCGATGGCGATCATCGGGCCATCAGCGCGCAGGGCTTTCAGGAAGGCCGGGTGCAGTTCGCCGAAGGTCGCGACGATGGTCTTGGGGCCAAGGCGCAGCGTACCCGAGCGGCCGGGATGCCAGTGAGGACCTTCGGGCGCGCCGATCTGGAATTTGTCCGGCGACTGGTCGAGGGCTGCGAGCACCGCGAAGAGATCGGCCTTTGCAGCGAAGGCGTCGTAGGCGCGCGGGCTGCCTGCCCAGTCGCGGCCCCTGGGGGCGCGGACGATGGCGGCCAGCATGGTCTTCTGGTCGGTCGGCTGGTCGCCCGGATAGACGGGACCGGCTTCGAACAGGCGGACGTCTGCCGCGCCATGATCGGCGTTGCGCTGGGCGGCTTCGACCAGGTTGGTGAGCATTGACGGGCGCATGTAATCGAGATCGGACGCGATGGGGTTTTCGATGGCGAGGGCGTCGCGCACCGCGCCATTGCCGACGATGAGTTCGGCCTTCTCGCGCTCGATGAAGCTCCACGTCACGGTCTCAAGGAAGCCGCGGGCGGCGAGGACGCGGCGCGAGGTGCGGACGCGGTTCTGCAACGGCGTGACCACCACGCGGGCGGGACCTTCCGGCGGCGGGAGCTGATCGGTGGGCAGCGCGTCGAAGCCCTCGATGCGGATCAGTTCTTCCACGATGTCGGCAGAGCCTTCGACGTCCGGTCGGAAAGAGGGGACTTCGATTGGCCATATTTCCTCGGCCTTCGATTTGGCGCGCGCGGCCTGGCTGCGGACAGCGACGAAGGGCGTGAAGCCGAGTGCGTTGAGGATCTCCTCCATGCGTTCGGGCTTCATCACGACGCCGGTGAGGCGCTGCATGTCGCGCAGCTTGAAGCTGACGGACGGCGGGGCGGAGGGCGCATCACCCGCCACGTGCACGGCTGAGGGTTCGCCGCCGCATACGTCGAGGACAAGGCGGGTGGCGAGTTCGACGCCGTCTACGCAGCTCTGCGGATCGACGCCCCGTTCGAAGCGGAAGCGGGCATCCGAAATGATGCCGGTGGCGCGGCCGGTTCGGGCGGTGCGCAGCGGATTGAACCAGGCGGACTCGATGAAGACGTCGACCGTGTCGATGGAGCAGCCGGTGGAGGCGCCGCCCATGACGCCGCCGAGGCCGATGGCGCCCGAGTCGTCGGCGATGACGCACATGTCGGCGAGGTTCGCATAGGTCTTGCCATCGAGCGCTTCGAACGCATCGGTCGCGGCGCCGAGGCGGGCGTGGATGGCGCCTTTGAGCTTCTTCGCGTCATAGACGTGCAGCGGGCGGGCGCGGTCGATGGAGATGTAGTTGGTGACATCGACCAGCATGTTCTTCGGATTGACGCCGATGGCCTTGAGGCGTTTCTGCAGCCACTCGGGCGAGGGGCCGTTCTTCACGCCGCGGATCAGCCGGCCGGCGAAGACGGGGCAGGCTTCGGGCGCATCGAGCTTGATTGCGACCGGGCAGGGGAACTTGCCGGGTACGGGCTTTACTTCCGGCAGGGTGAACTTGCCGACGCCCTTGGCGCCGAGATCGCGCGCGATACCGGTGACGCCCAGCCAGTCGGGGCGATTGGGCGTGACTTCGAAATCGATCACCGGATCTGAGGCGCCGAGCGCATCTGAGATGGGTGTTCCGACTTTTGTATTGTCCGGCAGTTCGATGATGCCGCCATCGGAGATGGCCTGCTCTTCAGACAGGCCGAGCACTTCGGCGCGGAATTTCCAGTCGTCGAAGCGCGCGGTGCGCAGGCGGAAGGGGTCTTCGTCGGTCAGCATCTCGCCGCCAGAGCACAGCATGCCGTTGGAGACGACGCCCCGCACGGGCTTGGGAACCAGCGTGATGCCAGAGCCGGGGATGAAGGCGCCGATGGGCGCATAGGCGGTGACGAGGCCGGGGCGCGCATTGAGGCCGCCGCAGACAATCTCCTTCATGCCGTCGACGGTTTCGACCTGGCAGACCTGCAGCTTGTCGGCGTTCGGGTGTTGAGCCGCCGAGACGATGCGGCAGACGGTGAACTGCTTCAGTTCCTCGCGCGGGTCGGTGACGTGCTCGACCTCAAGGCCGGCCATCGTCATGGCGTCGAGGATTGCCGGCATATCCGCGTCGGTCGCGAGATAGTCCTTCAGCCAGGAAAGGGTGAATTTCATTAGCTCAGGCCTCCGGTCACGGTCGGCAGCAGCCACGGTTTGAAGCCATAGTGTTTGATCCAGTCGACGTCGGCTTCGAAATAGGGGCGCAGGTCCGGCATGCCGTATTTCAGCATGGCGAGACGATCGACGCCGAGGCCGAAAGCAAAGCCCTGGTATTCGTCCGGATCGATGCTGCACGAGCGCAGCACGTTGGGATGGATCATTCCGCAGCCGAGAATTTCGAGCCAGTCATTGCCCGAGCCCACCTTGATCTCGCCGCTGGAGCGATCGCAGCGGATGTCCATTTCGGCGGACGGTTCGGTGAACGGGAAGAAGTGCGGGCGGAAGCGCGATTCCGTATTGGGCGCCTCGAAGAAACGCGAGAAGGCCTCGGTGAGGCAGGCCTTGAGATGACCCATGTGGCAGATCTTGTCGACGACCAGGCCTTCGATCTGGTGGAACATCGGCGTGTGCGTCGCGTCCCAGTCTTTGCGATAGACGCGGCCGGGCGCGATGATGCGGATGGGCGGCTTCTGGCTGACCATGGTGCGGATCTGCACCGGACTGGTGTGCGTGCGCAGCACTTTCCGCACGCCATTGGCGTCGGGTTTCAGGAAGAAGGTGTCGTGCATTTCCCGGGCAGGGTGGCCGACCGGGAAATTGAGCGCAGTGAAGTTGTGGAAATCGTCCTCGATGTCCGGGCCTTCAGCGACGGCGAAGCCCATGTCGGCGAAGATGGCGGCGAGTTCCTCGAACACCTGCATGACCGGGTGCAGGGCGCCGACCGGCTCATGGCGCGGCGGCAGTGTGAGGTCTTCGCGTTCGGATTCGAGGCGCGCGTTGAGGGCTGCGGTCTCTAGCTCGGATTTGCGGGCGGCGAGCGCTGTGGTGAGGCGCTCTTTCAGGCCGTTGAGAGCAGGGCCGGCCGAGATGCGCTCTTCCGGCGTCATCTGCCCAAGCTCGCGCATCAGAAGCGAGACGCGGCCCTTCTTGCCGAGTTCCGCGATGCGGATGGCTTCGAGGGCCGCCTCGTCGGATGCGGCTGCGATTGCCGCCGCGGCGTCCGTCTCGATGCCGGGGAGTTGGTCAAGAACAGCCATCTTGATCTCGTGCTTGCCTGAGAAAGGTCGCACGGGGCCAAGTCCGCCCCGCGCATGCGGTCGGAACTAGCGGAGAAAGTACCCGAAGATAAGTGCCGTCGGACTTTTAGTGAGGACGGATTGACGCCTCGCTTTCGCGAGGCGATCCGACCCTACTAGGCCGCGAGCGCTGCCCGGGACTTCTCCACCAGGGCGCTAAACGCCGCCGGTTCGTGGATGGCGAGGTCGGACATGACCTTGCGGTCGACTTCGACGCCGGCCTTGGTGAGGCCGTCGATGAAGCGCGAGTACGTCATGTTCTCGTCGATGATGCGGACGGCGGCGTTGATGCGCTGGATCCAGAGCGAGCGGAAGTTGCGTTTCTTCTGCTTGCGGCCCTTGAAGGCGTTGACGCCGGATTTGACCACAGCGGCCTGGGCCGTGCGGAACGTATTCTTGCGGCGGCCATAGAAACCCTTGGCTGCCTTGATGACTTTACGGTGCCGGGCGTGGGCCGGAACTCTACCGCGTGCGCGTGGCATACTAAATCTCCGAGATTCTGATCAGGATGGGGAAGGTCGTGCGGGGCGGGCGACTAGTACTTGTCGCCGTAGGGCAGGAACTTCTTGATGATGCGCGGGGCATCCACAGCGGCGACCACTTCGGTGCCGCGGTTCTGACGGATGTACTTCGCATTGTGGCTGATCAGTCGGTGACGTTTGCCTGCGACGCCGTGCTTCAGCTTGCCGGACGCAGTGAACTTGAACCGCTTTGCAGCGGCCTTGGTGGTCTTCATCTTCGGCATTTCGGTCTCCTGTGGCGACAGTCCGACCCGAAAATTCCTTTAGGAATCAACGGCGCGACGCCTGAAATAGGCTGGAGAGGCATGCCATTGGCCCCGTCCAGCGCGTGGAAGCGGGTGTCTATACGGAGAAACGCCCCGCTGGCAAGGCGATTCAGGCGGCAGGCTCGGCCCAGCGGCGCCCGGATCAGGCGTGGTCCTGGCTGACCTCGGCAGCGACTGTCTCGCCGCGGGCCTTGGCGGCGACCGCGTCGGCCAGCAGCTTGCGGGCGCGGAGCCATTGTTCGAACCCCATGCCGACGATCATGCCGCCATAGACCAGCAGGAAGCCGTCGGTGAGGGCGGCGGTCGCGATGTGCCACTCCTGCGCGTGGCTGCCGAGCAGGTAGCGCAGGCCCAGCCGGGCCATGAGCAGGGCGATCAGGAAGAGGATGGCCAAGGGCGAGGACTGGCTGGTGAGGGCGTGGGTCTCGACGTTGATCGATATACGAACCATGCGACCGCGGAACCAGCCAAGCGCGAGACCGGCAAGGACGGCGCCGGCCAGAGCAGCATAGACGCCAGGCTCAGGCGGCGGCGGCGGCGAATAGACGGCAAAGCCGATGATCAGCAGGAACAGCGCCGCGCCTATCCACATCCGCTCGACCACGAGCCTGCGCGACCGCGATCCGCGCCAGATCCGCAAAGCGAGGATCAGCAGGATGAAGGGAAGGGCAATCAGGATGCTGGTCGATTGATCCATCGGCGCGCCTCAACAGCGGTCGAGGCGTTTTAGCTGGATCAGCGAGCGCTGCCTGCCGTACGGGGTCAGCCGCAGCGGAAGCCGGTGATGACGCCGTCGGCGTTGATGTCGACGTTCAGCCGGTCGGGGCGGAAGTCCATCGTCACCTGCGTGTCGGGGCGGATGTGACGCACGCCTGGCGACGCTGCGGGAACTGCAGGATCAGTGGCGGGCTTGCCCACGAGGGCGGCATACTGCGCGACGTTGCAGGCATCCTCTGGCGGCAGGCCGGCGGCGGGCGGGGCGGCTTCCGGCGGCGCGGCGGCTTCGGGCGCGCCCGCGAGGCTGGAGTCGACCGGCGTCGGCGTCGCCGTTTCCACGGGAGCTTCCTTGGGAGCGCACGCCATCAGCGCGAGCCCTGTGATGATCATCAGGGATGTGTTTTTCATGGAGAGGGAGAGTAGTCTCAGCACGCGGGCGAACAAGGCCGGCGATGCAGTTCCTTCGTTTAGGAGACGTCATGCTCAGGTCGATCGATACGCCGCGCGGCAGCCTCCATCGGCTGGTGCTGGAGAGCGAAGTCCTGAAGGGAAATCTGCTGGGCGATCCGTCGGCGCGCGAGATCGCGGTCTACACCCCGCACGGCCATGACGGGCGCAGCCTGCCGTTGCTGGTCGACCTGGTGGGGTTCACGGCGGGCGGGCCGGCGCATGTCAACTGGAAGAATTTCGGCGAGAATGTTCCCGAGCGTCTCGACCGGCTGATCGCATCGGGCGTGATGGCGCCGTGCGTTGTGGCGTTTCCCGATTGCTTCACGCGGCTCGGCGGCAACCAGTACATCAACTCGACGGCGATGGGACGGTGGGAGGATTTCCTGCTGCAGGAGGCCGTGCCGTTCGTCGAGCGCAGATTCGGGTGCGGCGGGCAGGGCCGGCGCGGCTTGTTCGGCAAGAGCTCGGGCGGCTATGGCGCCATGGTGCATGCGTTGCTGCATCCTTATTTCTGGGCTGCCGCTGCGGTGCATTCGGGCGATGTCGGCTTTGAGCTGATGTTCTCTGCCGACTTTCCGAAACTGTTGCGGGCGCTGGCTCCGCTGGATGGATCGGTCGAGCGCTGGGTGGAGGCGTTCTGGGACAATCCCAAGCCGAAGGACGCCGACATCCATGACCTGATGACGCTGGCGATGTGCGCCAGCTTCGATCCCGATCCATCCGCGCCTTATGGCGTGCGGCTGCCAGTGACGCTGGACACCTGCGAGATCATTCCCGAGCGCTGGGCGAATTTCCGGAAATGGGATCCGCTGGCGCTGGTGGAGCAGCATGGCGCCGGCCTGAAGCGGTTGAAGGCGCTCTACATCGATTGCGGTGATGTCGATCAATACAATCTGGTCTATGGCGCGCGGCGCCTGCATCGGCGACTGGAAGAGATCGACGTGCCGCACGTCTATCAGGAGTTTCCCGACGACCATTCATCGGTCGACTACCGGATGGACATCAGCCTGCCGATGCTGGCGAAGGCGTTGAGCTAGGCGATCAGCTGTTGCAGCCGTTGAGGACAGCGGCCTTCAGGATCGGGGCGGCTGCGCCGATCGAGAGCGGATAGAGTTTCGCGGGCTCGCCCTGTTCGAGGAAGATGCCGATGTCGGGCATCTTGTCGTCCTCGCAGTAAGCCTTGCGGACCTCGGGCCCGATCTCGGTCTTGATGTTGGACGAGATGTTGAGTTCGCCGCCGCCTGGGCCATGCTCGGCCTTCAGCTTGTCGACGACTTCTTTGACTTCGGCGAGCCGCGACGTCCAGGTCGCATCCGCCGATAGCCGCAGGATTTCAGCACCGGCCGGATATTCCGGGCGCGAGCCGCTGGCCGGGAATTCCGCCGTCAGCGGAATTTCCTGTTCGTAGCGTTTGACGCCGTCGTGCTTGATCTCGACGTTCGCAACGAACGGCCCGCTCGCGTGAATGCCCGGCGGCAGCACCCAGATCACATGCTGCGTCTTGTAGTCGAAGGCGGCGACCGCCTCTTCGAAACTCTCGGGGACATTGGCGAGGACTTCAGACGTCGCAACGGCCGGCGTCTCGACGACGGGCGCGGCAGGCGTCTCCGCCGGCTTGTTGCAGGCGGCGAAGGCGAGCGTTGCAGCAAGAGCGGCAATCATCCGGCGCTGGGACATTCAGTTCTCCCTTGAGCAGGTTTCCCTGGGGCCCCAGCCCCGGATTGTTGGCGTACAAAAACGGCGATCAGCGCGGCGAGAGAACCATCACCATCTGACGGCCTTCGAGCTTGGGTTCGGATTCAACCTTGGCGACGTCGGCGAATTCGGCCCGCACCTTCTCGAGCAATTCCATGCCGAGATGCTGGTGGGCCATTTCGCGACCGCGGAAGCGCATGGTGATCTTCACCTTGTCGCCTTCATCGAAGAAGCGGCGGATCGCCTTGCCCTTCACTTCGTAGTCGTGGACGTCGATGTTGGGCCGCATCTTGATCTCTTTGAGATCGGCGGATTTCTGCTTCTTGCGCGCTTCAGCCTTCTTCTTCTGCTCAGCGAAGCGCTGCTTGCCATAATCGGAAATCTTGACGACGGGCGGATCGTTGTCAGGGGCGACCATGACGAGGTCGAGGCCGGCCTCGCGGGCGGCGTCCATTGCGGCTTCGATGGGCATCTCGCCCTGCTTCTCGCCCTTCTCGTCAATGAGCAGGACGCGAGTCGCGCGGATATCCTCGTTAATCTGCGGACCTTCTTTCTTGGGCGGGGGGGCCGCTTGCGGACGACGAGCTATGGCAGTTCTCCAATACAGTTGATCTCAGGCGCGGCAGTTCAGAAGCCACAGTATAGGCCGCGACCGCGCAAATGTTCAAGAATCGGGGGTTTCCGCAAGCTCGGAGGTCAAGTCGACCTCCACGGGCTGGGGTTCCACCGGCACGGGCCGGGGTTTGGGGCGGGCGATGCCGGGGGGCAGGACGTGCATCCCCAGGGCCGCCCGCTTGACGTCGTCGGCGTCCAGCTCGTCCAGCGAGGCGGCGTGGAGGACGATCATCGGGCCGCCCTTGGGGGCTGCCCGGCCGAGGCGGGTCTGGGGGCTCCAGACCGAACCGAGCTCGGCGCGCATGGCCGTGGTCCACTCCTGGGCGAACAGGCAGACGCCCGGGGTGCGGGCGGCGGCGGCAAGGTGCATCGGCCCGGTGTCGCCGCCGACGGCAATGACGGCCCTTTCAGCCAGCGTGGCCAGCTGGAACAGGTCGGTCCGGCCGACAATGTTTCGGGCTCGCGGCTCGAGTTTCATGATCTGGGCGCCGATGTCGCCCTCGGCCTTGGCGCCAACCACAACCGGAGTGATGCCCGCATCAGCGACCCAGCCGGCGATGGCGGCGAAACGATCCAGCGGCCAGCGCTTTTCGGGATGGTCGGCGGAGGACCCGGGGATCAGCAGCATGTAGGGGCCATGCAGGCTGAAGAATTCGGGCTGGAAACGCGGCGGGTCGCGGAAGGCGGCGCGGACCCAGTCGAGGCTCGGGAGGAGGTCCTGGCCGATGACCCAGCCCGTCGGGTCGCCCGGCGGCTTGGGGCCGAGACCGGCGTGCTGCAGCTGTTCGGCCAGCCGGTCGAAATTGTGCATCATCGCCCGGTCGGGGTTCTTGTGCTGGTGCGAGGCGCCGTTGGCTGCGCCCGACCAGAGCGGCTTCTTGCCCGACAGGCCGGCGAAATACTGGGCCGTCCGGTCGTTGTTCTGGAAGTCGTAGACCATGTCGTAGCCGGCGCCGCGCAGGCGGCGGATCAGGTCGGTGCGGCCCTTGATGTCGCGCGGACGGCCGTCAGCCTCGACGATATCGAAATAGGGGCAGGCCTTGGCGAAGGCTTCAAACGGTTCGGTGGTCAGCAGGGTGATGCGGGCGGAGGGGTGGGTCGCGCGCACGACACGCATGGCGCCAAGGGCCTGGATGAAATCACCCAGAGCGCCGAGCTTGATGACCAGGACACGCCTGAGCGTATCTCCTGGGTTGGGAGGCGGGGTGAAGGTGTCTGTGTTGCTCATGCGGGCCGACCGATAAGCCTGTCATAGACGGCCAGCGTCGCCTGCTGAAGGGCGGCGGAGGTGTATTTTTCGCTGATCCGGGCCTTTGCGGCTGCGCCGAGGGCTTTTCTGCCCTCACATCCACGCGCCAGCAGGTCCGCGATGGCGTCCGCGAGGGCGACGGGGTCGCCCGGAGGCGTCAGCAGACCGGTTTCGCCGGAGACGATGACTTCCAGCTGCCCGCCGAGATTCGAGCCAATCACCGGCACGCCCATGGCGCCGGCTTCCGCGGCGACACGACCGAACGCCTCCGGCTCGCGCGACGGGGCGATGACGATATCCGCGAGGGCAAGGGCGGCTGGCATGTCGTCGCAATGGCCCACCAAGGCGACGCGCCCGTCAAGCCCGCTGCTGGAGATCATGTGCCGGAGTTCGCCTTCGTAAGCCTCGCGGCCCTGGGCGTCGCCGGCGATGATCATGCGCCAGCCCTGCAGGTTGCGGCCCGATAGCAGGGCGGCGGCGTCGATGGCGTCGCGCTGGCCCTTCCATCCGGTCAGGCGGCCAGGAAAGAGGATCAGCGTTTCGGCGGCGGCAGGATCGAGCCGCCAGTCCTTGACCAGCGCGGCCTTGCGCTCGATCGGGATCGCGCCGTGCGAGAACCGGGCAAGATCGACGCCGCGCGGAATGGCGACGATGCGGCTGGCGGCGTCCGGGTAGGTCGCGCGGACGTGGGCGGCGGTGAATTCGGAATTGGCGATGACGGCGTCGCCGCGCGCCATGACCGAATTGTAGAGCCGCTTCAGCGACGATTTCGCGTTGTAGACGCCATGATAGGTGGTGACGAAGGGGCGCTTCATGCGACGGGCGGCCCACAGGGCGCACCACGCCGGGGCGCGCGAGCGCGCGTGGACCAGGCTGACCTTGCGGGCGCCGATCAGGCGGGACAGCTCGGACGTATTGGCGTTCATCTTCAGCGGGTTCTTGGAGCCCATCGCCGGCATGCGGATCAGTTCGCCGCCGACGCGGCCCAGTTCGCGCTCCAGCCGTCCGCCCGCGCTGGCCACCAGGGCGATGGCGCCGGCCGCTTTCAGGGCCTCGGCAATTTCTATGGTGGTGCGCTCTGCGCCGCCGGCGGAGAGATCGGGTATCACCTGCAGGATGACGGCTCCCGCCAGCGCCATTGCGCCTCAGCCCCTTTGTTACTCGACTTGCAGGACGGATAGTCGGTTTTTGCGGCTGCGCAAACCGAACAAGCGCAATGAACATAGTGAGCGGGAGATTCACCTTGCCCTTCGACAGGACGGAAAGGCTGGAGCATGATGGGGTAGAGCTCGCTTACCGCCGCACGTCCGGCGATCCCTCGCGCGCCGGTCTGGTGTGGCTGGGCGGCTTTCATTCCGACATGGCGGGCGAGAAGGCGAGCCAGCTGCATGCCGCCGCGATGGCGGCTGAGCGCAGCTTCGTGCGGTTCGATTATCAAGGACATGGCGAAAGCGGCGGCCGGTTCGCGGAGGGAACGATCGGACGCTGGCGGTCGGATGCGCTGGCGGTGATCGACCAGTTGACGGTCGGTCCTTTGATACTGGTCGGTTCATCAATGGGCGGATGGATGGCGCTGCTGGCGGCGCTCGTGCGGCCGGAGCGGGTGAAAGGGCTGATGCTGATCGCGCCCGCGCCGGATTTCACCGAGCGGCTGATGTGGGGGCGGTTCGACGACAGCGTGCGCCAGCAGATCCTCGACACAGGCGCATGGACGCGGCCGTCAGCTTACGATCCGGCGGGCTATCCGATCACGCGCGCGCTGATCGAGGAAGGACGCGCCTGGTCGATCATGGACGGCGAGATCGCGGTCGACTGTCCCGTGCGGGTGCTGCAGGGCGGGATGGATGACGACGTGCCGTGGACGCATTCATTCGAACTGGTCGGCGCGCTTCGCACGGCGGATGTTGACTGGACCTTCATCAAGGATGGCGATCATCGCCTGTCGCGGCCGCAGGACATCGCGACGATGATCGTGCTTGCGCTGGCGCTCGCCGACTATGTGGATCGTCCGCGTGACTGAGAGACAGGACGTCGTCGTTTACTGTCGTTCGCCGTTGCGTCGTCCCTATGAATGACCGTGGTTGGCGTCAGGCGGCCGACTGAGCGAGCCCGCTGACACGGCCAATTTCGGCGATCAATTCCCGCTCGCAAAGCGGCTTGGAGAGATAGCTGTCCATGCCCATCCCAAGATAGCGCTCGCGATCGCCGCTCATTGCGTCGGCAGTCAGCGCAATGACGGGAATGCTGGACCAGGGGGCCTCGCTGGCGCGAATGTGGCGAATGGTTTCGGGCCCGTCCATGATGGGCATATGCATGTCGAGCAGGACCAGATCAAAGGGCTGGGCTGCGAGCAAATCCAGCGCCTCCTGCCCGTTGGCGGCCTGAACAGTGCGGGCGTCGACCGCTCTGAGGAAGAGCTCCACCAGCCGGCGGTTGATCGGATGATCATCGACGACAAGGATGCGGAGGCCCGACGTGCGCAGGGCAGCGCGTTCGCTCGCGCCCACCAGCCGATCCGTCTCCCTTGTCTTGACGGCGGAAAAATCGACGCGTCCGTATTGAAACGAGACCGCGAAGGTCGACCCCTTGCCAGGCTCACTGGTGGCGGTGGCCCGTCCGCCCATTGCCTCAGTCAGCTTGCGGACGATGGACAGGCCGAGACCGGTTCCGCCATGCTTGCGAGCAATGGTTTCATCCGCCTGGACAAACGGTGTGAACAGACGCTGCAAGGTGTCCGCATCCATCCCGGCGCCGGTATCGCTGACCTCGAGTACGAGTTCCGGCTCGCCGCCAGCATTGCGCACGCGCGCGAAGATGCGCACCTCGCCAGCGTCGGTGAACTTGATCGCGTTCGAGACAAGGTTGGCGATGCATTGCTGAACGCGCATGGCGTCAATTCGGATCATCCGGGGCAGATCAGCGTCAAAGGACAATGACAGGGACAAGCCCTTCTCGTCAGCGCGCGGGCGCCAGAGCAACGCGATGCGTTTGAGGAGGGCGTGAACATCCGTATCGGCAGGCGCGATTGCCAGCTTGCCAGCCTCGATCTTGGAAAGGTCCAGAACATCGTTGAGCAACAGAGTCAGCGCTTTGCCCGACTCGATCAGGATGGACATGAATTCGCGCTGCTCGGCGGTGAGTTCGGTTCCCATGACGACCTGTGCCATGCCGATGATGCCGTTCAGCGGCGTGCGTATCTCGTGGCTCATGTTCGCGAGGAACGCCGATTTTGCGAGGTTGGCGGCTTCGGCCGCTTCGCGGGCGCGCTGCAGCTCCCTCTCGCGGATGCGCTCTTGTGTCAGATCCACCGAAATGGCCGCCGTCATGCCATTCGGCATCTGCCGGAAGGTGACGCGCACCCACTGCCCGTTTTCCGCCAGCGTGACGTAGCTCTCGCCGGATGAAAAATAGTCGTGGTGCTTGCGCGCCAGCGCCTCGATCTCGTCGTCGCTTCCGGTCGGCACAAGCCGCCTTACCGTGCGGCGAAGGGCGTCGAGATAGCTGACGCCGTCGCGCTCCATGTCGTCATAGATTGTCGGGAAACGCGCGCGCGTGATGCGGTTGAGCAGGACCGGCGTTTCCTCGCCATCGTAGATGGCGATGCCATCGTCTATGACCTCCAACGCCTGCAGCAAGGCCTCTCGCGACAGGCCTTGTTCGTTTGTCGTTGGCTCATCCGCGCGCTTGCTCATGGCCATGTTTCTACCACTCGCCAGTTAAGAACGCGTCACCACTCCTTAACCCGAAAGCAACCCTCAACCAACCGGACGACCAGGATTGCATCGACGGCCGTGCAGGCTTCCCCAACCGGCGCCACTGCATGCCGCCAACAACTGCCTTGGGCCACTTGCGCCCTCCTGCGCGATCCCCTGGTGAGATCTGGATTTCGCCGGTAGCGGTCATTGCGGCCCGGGCTAAAGCAGGCGCTGCCACCACCCGACATCGCGCCATCCGTCCAGTTTCCAGCCAACTTCCCGATAAACGCCGACCAGACAAAATCCCATAAGCTCGTGCAGAGAAACGCTGGAATTGTTCGGAAGCGCTATGCCGGCAAACGCTGCATGAAAGCCGTTGCTCTTCAACGAGGGCAACAAAGCTTCATACAGCGCTGTTCCAAAACCCCGCCGTGAATGCCCGGCATCCACATACACGGTCACGTCGGCGGACTTTGCGTAGGCTTCGCGCTCACGGTGACGACTGCCGTATGCATAGCCGGCGACTTGTCCCTCACCGTCCTCCGCCACCAGCCAAACATGAGCGCTGCGCATGCGGTGGAGCATCTCGTTTTGATCGGGAGGGGTAGTCTCGAAACTAATCCATGTGTCGCGAACAAATGGCGCGTAGATCTCCGCGCAGCGTTGCGCATCAGATTCGATTGCTATCCGAACCGTTCTCACGCCAGCCCCCCCCGCAAGAATACTCAAGGTATTTGTAATGTAAGGCCAATGTCCACTTCGGGACACTCGCCGCCATTCAGTCGCCCGGGCTCACAGACAGTCTCGCAGCCCTTCGCGATATGTGGGAAACGCAGGGCGCCATCCCAGCGCGGCTTTCGCCTTCGCGTTCGAGACGCGCTTGCACTCGGCGTAGAAGCGTTGCGCGGCGGGTGACAGGCCGGCGTCGGCAAAGGCGACTGCGCGCGGCGGTGCAATGTTCAGCAGGGTTGCGGCGTAGACGAGCACCTCGTCGGCAGGCGCGGGTTCATCGTCGCAGATGTTGTAGATGGCTCCTGGTGCGCGTTTGTTGAATGATGCTTCGAGCGCTGCAGCAATGTCATCGCGGTGGGCGCGGGAGAATACCTGGCCAGGCTTCACGATGCGGCGGGCGCCGGGCTCGCGCACGCGATCGAGTGCGGAGCGGCCGGGGCCGTAGATGCCGGGCAGGCGGAAGATGTGGGCGCCAGCGCTGAGCCACTGATCTTCGGCGCGGACGCGGTTGGCGGCTTCGCGGCTTTGCGGATTGCATGGGGTTTCTTCAAACGCCCAGCCGCCGCCAAGGTCGCCATAGACGCCGGTGGTGGAGAGATAGCCGATCCAGCTGGCGGAGGTGGAGGCTGCGCCGAAATCGCGCCAGGCAGGGCAGCCGTCATCGCCCGGCGGCGCGGAAATCAGCCACGCGGCGCCGGGTTTGGGCGTGAGCGGCGCGCCGGGCCAGATGACGGGCGCGACGCCGGCTGCGGTCAGTGCAGCGGCGGATCCAGGCGTGCGGGTTGTGCCGGTTGTGGGAATCCCCCGCAGGGCGAGGCGGCCGGCGAGGGCGGTCGCGACAAAGCCACAGCCAAGGGCGAGGAAGGAGAGTGGCGTCATGGCCCTCCCGGATAGACGATCCTGCGCGCCATGGCCATCAGCGGGCGAATGGAGTTGCGGCCGGCGCGCGGCGCAGGTCCTGTCTTGGAATCGACGTATTTCGGCACGAGCAGAACAGCATGATGAACACTATTCTCTCTCTTCTCGCGCCTCTGCTGCTGGGTCAGGTCACGGCCTCCGAACAGGCGGAAAACGTCCGGCTGCAGGCCTGCATCGCCAAGATCGATGTGAACGCTGACGACGCCTATGAAGACGCCATGAGCTGGGTGGCGGTCGGCGGGCGCCCTGCGGCCCGGCAGTGCGCGGCGCTGGCGCTGATCGCCAAGGGGCAGGAAGAAGAGGGCGCCCTGCGGCTGGAAGAGCTGGCCAGCGCCGAAAATGCGGGCGGGCTGGAAGCGCGCACCATCTATCTGGCGCAGGCGGGCAATGCCTGGCTGCTGGCGGGTGCACCGGAAGCCGCCATCGTGACGCTGACCAACGCGATCAAGCTGAGCCCGCGCGACGCCGAGCTGCGCATGGATCGCGCCCGCGCGCAGATGACGATGAAGAAGTGGGCCGAGGCCGGCAAGGATCTCGACGCCGCGCTCGAGCTGTCTCCTGGCGACGCCGAGGCGATGCACATGCGTGCGCAGGTTCTGATGAAGGACGGCCGCCTGAAGGACGCGTGGGTCGATGTCGAGAAGGCGCGCAAGCAGGCGCCGAAGGACGTCTCCATCATCGTGACCCGCGGCGCCATCCGTGAAGCGATGCGCGCCAAGGACATGCCCGATCCCGATGGTCTCGACGATGCGCCGGAAGCGCGCGCGAAAATCGTCGGCAACTAGGGCTTCGCCCTATTTGACCACGCATTTGTCGAGGCCGTCGCGGCGGACCATGCCCATCAGGGACTGGATCTTGGTGTTGCGGCGGCCGGTGGCGTAGCTGCCGTCGACGCGCCATTTGTTGGGGCTGGGAAGGACAGCAGCGAGCGCCGCGGCCTGACGCTGGGTGAGCTGCTTTGCCGATACGCCGAAGCGCTCCTGGGCCGCCGCCTCGATGCCGAAGATGCCGTCGCCCCATTCGGCGACGTTGAGATAGACCTCCATTATGCGCGGCTTCGACCACATCGTTTCGATGAGGAAGGTGAACCACGCCTCGAAGCCTTTGCGGACAAAACCGCCGCCATTGTAGAGGAAGACGTTCTTGGCGGTCTGCTGCGAGATGGTGGAGGCGCCGCGCAGGTCGCGGCCGCGCTCGGCTTCGTCCAGCGCCTTCTGGATCTGCTTCATGTCGAAGCCGTTGTGGCTGCAGAAAGTCTGGTCCTCGGCAGCGATGACAGCGCGGACGATGTGAGCCGACATGCTGCGCAGCGGAACCCAGGTGCGGCGGACTTCGACGCCGTCCATCGCCTTGCCGGCCATGTTGAAGGTGGGCGGCGGGCCGGTCCAGCCGAAGATGGCGACCAGGGCGACGCTGAGCAGGACGAAACCAACCGCCGCGATCGATCCCCATTTGAGGAAGAACACGAGGACGCGGCGCCAGATCGGTTTGCCGCCGTCGCCGCCGCCGCCGGTCGCGGTGACGCCAGCGCTGAAGCGGCCGAGCGTTCCGCCTACGGAATGGCGTTCCGGGATGACGCCAGCGGTGGTGGTGGCAGACGCGGGGTGACCGTCCTCGGCGCGTGGCGCGTCGGTCGGGCCTGTGTCATCCGGCTTCTCGTCCAGCATCCCATTCCTCACGCACGTCGGGGTCGGGTTCGTCGGCACGGCGTTGGCGGCGTTCGGCCGCAAAGGCAAGGGGTGAGAGGATGGACAGCGCCCAGACGGCGGCGCCCCTGACCAGCGCTGATCCGTCACCCAGTCGCTGGATACACGTTTCGACGAGTCTGGTCGCCCCTGAATTTCCAATCGCGATCATCACATTGCGGACGAAACGATCACGGCCGATGCGCTTGATCGGGGAGCCGGAAAAGACCTCGCGAAAGGCTGTGTCATCGAGAAGCGCGAGGTCGGCCAGCAGCGGGGCGACCAGTTCGGCGCGGGGGTGGAAGGCGGCTTCGCGGGCGGTGGCGGCGAACTTGTTCCACGGGCAGACGGCGAGGCAATCGTCGCAGCCATAGATGCGGTTGCCCATGTCGCTACGGAACTCGCGCGGGATGGGTCCGGCGTGTTCGATGGTGAGGTAGGAAATGCAGCGGCGGGCGTCGAGCTGGTAGGGAGCGGTGAAGGCGCGGGTGGGGCAGACGTCGAGGCAGGCCGTGCACGAGCCGCACGAATCCTTCGCCGGCGCATCCGGGGTCAGCGCAGCGTCGGTGAGCATGACGCCGAGGAAAAGCCATGAGCCGAACTCGCGGCTGACGAGGTTGGTGTGCTTGCCCTGCCAGCCGAGGCCGGCGAGGCCGGCCAATGGCTTCTCCATCAGGGGGGCAGTGTCGACGAAGACCTTCACGTCCGAGCCGGTCGTGCGCGCGAACTCGGACGCCAGCTGCTTGAGGCGCTTCTTGAACAGATCATGGTAATCGGCGTTGCGGGCGTAGACCGAAATTGTCGCGTGCTCATGAAGATCAAGGCGCGCCAGCGGGTCGTCGTGCGGGCCGTAGTTGATCGCCACGACCACGGCGGAGCGGGCGGCGGGCCACATCGCGGCGGGGTGCTGGCGGCGGGTCAGGGTCTCGGCCATCCAGGCCATGTCGCCATGGCGGCCTTGCGTTACGAATTCGGCCAGCCGCCTGCCCGCCTCCCACGCCTCATCCGCCCGGGCGATGCCGACGGCGTCGAAGCCAAGCGCGCGGGCGCCGGCCTTGAGGACGTCTTCTGGCGTGGGGACAGGCGCAGGCATGGCTGACGTTGTTAAGAGTGAAGCCGTTAAAGGTATGCGAGGCAGGGTCTTACACCGGCTCTCCCGTGCGAGGCGACCTCTGCTTTCGGGGCGCCTAAAAACAAGGCAGGGTGGTCGGTGGACCCATAGACCACGTTACATCGGCTTCACAGACCCGGAACAAACGCTACGACTCGGAACGCAATGTTCAACGAAATGCACGCTGAAGGGGGCCTGGTCAGGTCGCCCTATGAAAAGATCGCAGAATGGATCGAGGCCGCTGGCGTCGATCTGTTGAAACTGCGTCAGAGCGAAGCCGAGGCCATTTTCCGGAAGATCGGGATCACCTTCGCGGTTTATGGCGAGGGCGGGGACCCGGAACGGCTGATCCCCTTCGATTTGATCCCGCGGGTGTTCGGGGCGTCCGAATGGCGCAAGCTGTCGCGCGGCATCAAGCAGCGCTCGCGCGCGCTCAACGCCTTTCTCCACGACGTCTATCACCGCGGCGAAATCCTGCGGGCAGGCGTGATCCCCGAAGAGCTGGTCTACCAGAACGAGGCTTTCCTGCCCGAGATGATCGGCGTCGATCCGCCGGGCCGGGTCTACAGCCACATCGTCGGTGTCGACATCGTGCGGACCGACGGACAGAATTTCCAGGTCCTGGAAGACAATTGCCGCACGCCATCGGGCGTCAGCTACATGCTGGAAAATCGCGAGATCATGATGCGGATGTTCCCGCAGCTGTTCCAGGCGGGTTTCGTGGAGAGCGTCGACAGCTATCCCAGCATGCTGAAGAAGACGCTGGAGGAAGTTGCGCCGATCAAGTGCGACGATGATCCGACCGTGGTGTTGCTGACGCCGGGTTCGCTGAATTCCGCCTATTACGAACACTCCTTCCTCGCCGATCTGATGGGCGTCGAGCTGGTGGAGCCGCAGGACCTGTTCGTCGAGCACGGTCTGTGCTGGATGCGCACGACGCGCGGGCCGCAGCGAGTGGACGTGATCTACCGCCGCATCGACGACACCTATATCGACCCGCTGGCGTTCAAGGCGGACAGCCTGCTGGGCGTGCCGGGCCTGTTCGACATCTATCGCTCCGGCGGCGTCACGCTGTGCTCCGCGCCGGGCGCGGGCGTCGCCGATGACAAGGCGATCTATGTGTTCGTGCCGGACATGATCCGCTTCTATCTCAACGAGAAGCCGATCCTCGACAACGTGCAGACCTGGCGCTGCGGTGCGCCGGAAGACCTGTCCTACGTGCTCGACAACCTCAAGGACCTGGTCGTGAAGCGCGTCCACGGTTCGGGCGGCTATGGCATGCTGATCGGGCCACACGCGACGAAGAAGGAAATCGAAGCCTTCCGCGCCAAGATCAAGGCGACGCCTTCCGAATTCATCGCGCAGCCGACGCTGGACCTGTCGACCGCGCCGATCCTTGGCGACACCGCGGTGGAGCAGCGCCATGTCGACTTCCGGCCCTATTGCCTGGTCGGCAAGGAAATCCGGCTGACGCCGGGCGGGCTGACGCGTGTGGCGTTGAAGAAGGGGTCGCTGGTTGTGAACTCGTCACAGGGCGGCGGCGTAAAAGACACCTGGATTCTGGCGGATTGAGATGCTGAGCCGGGCCGCTGAAAACCTGTTCTGGATGGGCCGCTACATGGAGCGCGCCGATGCGACCGCGCGCCTGATCGAGATGGGCCATCGCATGGCGATGCTGCCGGGCTCCAACGAGCAGGAAGAGTGGCGCTCGGTTGCGCTGGCCTCCGGCGCGGCGATGGACATTGCGGAGAAATCATCAATCTCGGCGGAATCCGTGATCAAGCGGCTGTTGCTGGATTCCGAGGAGCGGTCCTCGATCCGGGCCTGTCTGACGGCGGCGCGCGCCAATGGCCGCGCCA
>Ga0075163_10000659_pt1 | contig 45145 bp, 29 predicted proteins | sample JI1023141ADNA_FD_71478 | JGI IMG/M metagenome (GOLD analysis project Ga0075163, IMG submission 71478) | Wastewater effluent complex algal communities from Wisconsin, to seasonally profile nutrient transformation and Carbon sequestration -... | ecosystem: Engineered > WWTP > Effluent > Algae...
GACATTGCGCGCAAAATTATTTTAAAATCAAGAGATTTAGTTGAAGTAAGTTATGTTTCATTCGAAACTTATGTAATTACCAAATCGCTTCGCTATTTGTATTCGCGCAGCAAAAATACCTTAGAACCCATTACCTATAGGAATTCAAAAATTGGCTATTACTTTCCGTCCATTAGTTCAAATTATGAAGCACACGATGAGAATAAAGTGCTTGATGTATTAAAACTTGCTGAAGACGAAGGATTATTGGTAGGAGAGTTTTGCGAAAACATTTACTTGTGCAACAATTGCTTCGACGGATTTTTGAATTACCGGGAAGTATGCCCTGAATGCGGTTCCTCTAACCTGAACTCGGAAGATTTAATACACCATTTTCCTTGTGCTTATATTGGACCTTCTTCGGATTTTACCAACGAATTTAATGCATACGACATGCAATGCCCTAAGTGTAGTAAAGTATTAAAACACATTGGGGTAGATTACGATAAGCCATCCGTAATTTTTACTTGTCGCAAATGCAATAGCACATTTCAAGATGTAGTAATTAAAGCAAAATGCACCAGTTGTTCTACCGATACAGATGTAGAGTATCTAGCACCACGTGAGATAAAAAAATATACACTCACTCCTAAAGGAAAATATGCTGCTATATCCGGTGTGGCCAACACCAAAACCGACATGACACGTATGCCGGGAACAGTTGATAAAGCTACCTTCGATGTGATGTTGCAATACGAAATTGAACGCATGAAAGTGGCCGATATCGACAGTAACATTGCTTTCTTGCACCTCTCCAATTCAAAAGAATTGTATACCATGATTGGCAAGGATGCCCGCACCAATTTATTAACCGACTTGGTGCAAGTAACGCGCAACAGCATCCGTCCAAGCGATATTATTTCATTCGATAGTTCGTCAACCTTATTGTTTTCAATGAATGAATCCAATCACAAGGATGCTGAAAAAGTGGTTGAAAAAATTGCGAAACTCATTATACAACTTATAAAGGATAACTTTAAAAATTTTGAAGCAAAAGTGGTATATAAAGTACATGCATTGGATACTAACTTGAGTTATCAAGACCAATTAAAATTACTTCTTGCCGATATTGTAAAGCATGATTAGTCTCGACGAATTTGTTAACTATTGGGAAGGCGTTGGATTTGCAAAATTCCTGCGCCTTTTTTGGTATTATTTTTTAGTAGAAGCACCGCGTTACATTATAATGGATTTTGTAGTGCTGATGTTTTACTTTGTAAACAAGCGATTAAAGCGTAAACGTTGGGCAGAAGCAAGACGCCAATTTTTTGAAGAAAGACCGCTGGTATCGGTTATTATTCCCGGTAAAAATGAAGGTAAGCACATTTACAAATTAGCACGTTCACTCAACGAACAAACCTATAAAAATTTTGAGCTCATCATTGTCGACGATGGCTCGGATGACGATACTCCAATAATTTGCAAAGACCTTCAAAAACATGGGTTCATAGATTTATTTTTGCGTAACGATGTGCGCGGAGGTAAAGCTTCTGCAGCTAACCTTGCACTGAGATATACCAAAGGAAAATACATCATACACTTTGATGCCGATTGTTCGTTCAACCGCGATGCCATTGAAAATGTACTCGTTCCTTTTTATTACAATCCCAAAATAGGCGCTGTTGGCGGAAATCTTGAAGTACGTAATACAGATGAAAGTTTAGCTACAACGCTTCAAACTATTGAGTACATGAAGTCTATTACTACCGGACGTATTGTTACTTCTCACTTAGGAATTTATGCAATTATATCGGGTGCTTTTGGTGCATTCCGAAAAGATATTTTGGATCAGGTAAATGGTTGGGACATTGGTCCCGGATTGGACGGTGATATCACCATGAAGATTCGTAAAAAGGGATATAAAATTCACTTTGAACCCACTGCTACCGGACTCACCAGCGTGCCACGGAATTTTTCAATTTTAGCCAAGCAACGTTTGCGTTGGGATAAATCAATTGTGCGTTTCAGGGTGCGCAAACACCGCGATGTATTTTTGCCGTCTGAAAGTTTCCGACTCAGTAATTTTATTTCTTCGGGTGAAAATATTTTGTTTAATGTGATTTTAAATTTTCACTGGTACTTGTATGGATTAGATATTATTTTCAATTATTCACAAATGCTTTTGTACATATTTTTGATGAATCAATTGATGTATTCAACTAGCAATTACCTGCAGTTTTTTATGGCGCTCACCGTCGTTGAAAAGCCACGCACTAAATTAAAACTGCTGTTGTATATTCCTTTAATGGCTTTGTATAACGGTTATTTTTTACGCATTGTTCGAACCATTGCGCACACACGCGAATTGCTTTTCCGATCTTCCTATAACGACCCTTGGAATCCGCCAAAATCAAGTAATCAGGCACGTCGTCTCAAGATATAATCAAAATTTCAATTCATACATTTATGGAATTGTTCTCTGCAAAAAATATTGAAAAGCGCTACGCCGCTCATTTGGCGCTCGACGATGTAAGTATTACGGTACATAAAAATACCATTTTTGGTTTACTGGGTCCCAATGGTGCGGGTAAAACTTCCTTGATACGCATCATCAATCAAATTACTGCACCCGATAAAGGAGAACTTTTTTTTGAAGGTAGGAAAATGACTGATTTCAACGTAGCACAAATTGGCTACTTGCCCGAAGAAAGAGGATTATATCGTAAAATGGAAGTGGGCGAGCAAGTGCTGTACCTCGCGCAGTTAAAAGGAATGAGCCGTAGCGAAGCAACCATGAAGTTAAAATACTGGTTCGAAAAGTTTGAAATACAGGCATGGTGGAATAAAAAAATTGAAGAACTTTCAAAAGGCATGCAACAAAAAGTACAGTTTATTGTAACCGTTTTGCATGAACCACGTTTGCTTATTTTGGATGAACCATTTAGCGGATTTGATCCAATTAATGCCAATTTAATTAAGCATGAAATTTTAGAGTTAAAAGCAAAAGGAAGTACTATTATTTTAAGTACGCACAACATGTCGTCGGTGGAAGAACTGTGCGATGAAATAGCGTTAATAAACCGTTCCAAAAAAATACTTGAAGGTTCGGTAAAAGAAATTCGAAAGGCTAACGCTACCAATACCTATTTGATTAAATTTAAAGGAAACATGATTGCCTTTACGAATGCATTGTGGGCAGGTTTTGAATTGCTCCAAAAATCACAAGAGGGCGATCAATGCACAGCTACCGTGAAACTGCTCAATAATGCAACTCCCAACGATGTACTTGCAACTATTTTGCCCCATGTTCAGGTAATATCATTCAACGAAGTTATTCCTTCTATGAACGATATATTTATTTCAAAAGTTAATAGCGAAGTTAACCTCTCTACCACAGCCAATTTAACCGAATAAATTCTCCTAGGTTCTATTACACTTTTTTTAATTACTTCTTATAAGGTAGAAGTATTATTTTTTTTCTTACACAAGCAAGTCGCAAAGAACTAGGTGAAATCATTTAGTACTTTTTATTTAAACAATTAAATTTTCTCGTGTATGCTTTTGTCACTGCATTTTAGTTCATTTCTATTCCATTATATGGTGAAGATTAGCAGTCAATTTTTAAAATAAAAAGCTAAAATGGTGCGCTTCTACGTGGCATACAAAATGCCAAAATACTTTGATTAGCATTTAGTTGCAATTACTTTAGTTGCTGATGCAAACGAGCTTTTGAATAGGCAATAAAATTTAATTGAAGCTTAACAAATTTTCTTATTTTTACTGCAACTATTAACCGTTTTAAACGTGATAAACGACCACACTATTATTGCCAAAATACAAGAAGCATTAAATCAAATTCGCCCCTATTTGGAAGCAGATGGAGGCGATGTGTCGTTTATTGAATTGAGTGATGAGTTTGTTGCAAAAGTTCAATTACATGGTGCTTGCCGTGATTGCAACATGAGTATCATGACACTAAAAGCAGGAATAGAAGAAAGTATTAAACGAGCAGTACCCGAAGTTAAATCCGTTGAGGCAATTAGTCAACAACACGTACAGCCTGTTGCCCAATAGCCATGAATATGTATCACATTTATTTTTTACCTGTATATGAGTACAACTTTAGAAACTAAAAAAAATGTAGCCATTATGTTTGCCGGCGATTCCGGTGATGGTATTCAGTTAACCGGTACCCAATTTACCGATACCGCAGCATTGCTCGGAAATGACATTAGTACCTTTCCTAATTTTCCTGCCGAAATCCGCGCCCCACAAGGAACATTAGCTGGTGTATCAGGCTATCAATTGCATTTTGGCAGTGTCGAGATATTTACGCCCGGCGATGGTTGTGATGTATTGGTAGTAATGAATGCTGCTGCGTTAAAAGCCAATCTAAAAGGTTTGCACACCGGAGGAATTATTATTGCGAATACAGATGGATTCGATATTAAAAATCTGAAACTCGCTAAATATCCCGATGGTGTGAATCCTCTAAAAGACGGCTCTCTCGAGAAATTTAAGGTATACGAAATTGACGTTACCAAAATGACACGAACTGCTTTGGCCGATTCAGGCATGGGAACCAAAGAAATTGACCGAAGCAAAAATATGTTTGTGTTAGGCTTTATCTATTGGATGTATAACAGAGATATGTCGAACAGCATTGCGTTTCTTCAAGAGAAATTTAAGAAGCGTCCCGACTTAATTGAAGCCAATTTAAAAGTACTTAAAGCAGGTTACAACTACGGCGAAACAACCGAAACATTTAATGCCCGATACGAAGTGAAGGCAGCTAAAATGCAAAAGGGTGAATACCGAAATATTATGGGAAATCAAGCTGCTGCACTTGGTTTAATTGCAGCAGCCAATAAATCAAATTTGGGCTTGTTTTATGGAACCTATCCAATTACACCGGCTTCAGATATATTGCACGAATTAGCAAAGTATAAGAATTTTGGAATAAAAACTTTTCAAGCCGAAGATGAAATTGCTGCAGTGTGTTCAACTATTGGAGCATCATTTGGAGGAAGTTTAGGTGTCACTGCTTCTTCAGGACCGGGAATCGCTTTAAAAGGAGAAGCTATAGGATTAGCTACCATGCTCGAAATTCCACTTGTAATTTGCAATATACAAAGGGGTGGACCATCAACCGGTTTACCTACTAAAACTGAACAAGCTGACTTATTGCAAGCCATGTATGGGCGAAACGGTGAAGGACCGGTGGCCATTATTTCGGCAAGTACACCTAGCGATTGCTTCGATACTGCTTATGAAGCTTGCCGTATTGCAGTTGAACACATGACTCCGGTTTTCTTTTTGAGTGATGGATACATTGCAAATGGTTCTGAACCTTGGATTTTTCCAAGTGCCAAAGATTTGAAACCCATTAAAGTTGACTATGCTAAAGCGCGCAATCCGGAAGACGCAAAATTTTTACCATACAAGCGCGACGAAAAATTAGTACGACCATGGGCAATACCCGGCACCCAAGGGTTAGAGCATAGAGTAGGAGGTATTGAAAAGGAAAACGAAACTGGGAATATTTCTTATGATCCCGACAATCATGAATTGATGGTGAATTTGCGCGCTCAAAAAATTGAACGCATTGCCGATTATATTCCATTGCAAGAAATTGACAATGGTCCAGCAAAAGGTAAACTGTTAATTCTAGGATGGGGCTCAACTTACGGCTCTATTAAAACTGCTGTAATTGAAGCTTTATCGGAAGGCTATGAAGTAGCACATGCACATGTTCGTTACCTCAATCCATTCCCAAAAAATTTAGGTCAAATTTTGTCGAATTATGATACTGTTTTAATGCCCGAAATCAATAGCGGACAATTGATAAAAATGGTACGTGATAAATATTTAATTCCGGCAATTGGCTTTAATAAAGTAAAAGGAATGCCTTTTACAAGTACTGAGATAAAAAATAAAATTGTTGAACTACTAAAATAAATTTAAACCCTGTTGCACTTACTTAAAAGAAAGTGATACAGCTAAAATTTACAATCAACTTATGGAAACACAACAAGCTACATTAAGCGCAAAAGATTTTGTAACCGATCAAGATGTTCGTTGGTGCCCCGGTTGCGGCGATTATTCAATTTTGAAACAAGTTCAAACAGTATTACCCGATTTAGGTATACCGCGCGAAAACATTGTATTTGTTTCAGGTATCGGTTGTTCTTCACGATTTCCGTATTATATGGAAACGTTTGGAATGCACAGTATACATGGACGTGCTGCTGCAGTAGCCAGTGGTTTAAAAGCCACCCGTCCTGAATTGAGTGTTTGGATAGTAAGTGGTGACGGCGATAGCATGAGCATTGGCGGAAATCACTTGATTCATTTGCTGCGCCGTAATTTTGATGTGAACCTGTTAATCTTCAACAACGAAATTTATGGTTTAACGAAAGGACAATATTCACCGGCATCTCCTGAAGGGAAAATTACTAAATCATCTCCAATGGGAAGTATTGACCATCCTTTTAATCCTGCTGCATTAGCACTTGGCGCTGATGCTACTTTTTTTGCGCGCAGCATGGATCGCGATCCAATACATTTGCGCGAAATTTTAAAACGCAGCAATGCACATAAAGGCTCTTCAGTTGTTGAAATTTATCAAAACTGTAACGTGTTTAATGACGGGGCTTTTGAAGTTTTTACTGAAAAGGGAACTAAGAAAATGGAAACACTTTTTGTTGAAACTGGAAAACCATTGTTGTTTGGAGAAGGACAAAGCAAAGGAATTAAATTAGATGGATTCACACCAAGAGTAGTAGACTTAACATCTGGCGAAAGTGCTAACGATCTATGGATACACGATGAAAAGGACCGCGTTAAGGCACAAATTTTATCGCGCTTTTTTGATGATCCTAAAAAGGAAAATCACTTACCTCGTCCATTTGGTATATTTTATCAGGAAGAACGTTTCTGTTATGAAGATGCTTTAAATGCACAAATTAATGATGCAATAAAAGCGAAAGGGAAAGGCGATTTAGATGCATTGTTGCGCGGTAAAAATACCTGGACGATCAATTAATTTTTGTTGATTATACATGCATAATATATTCCGATAAGTAGCAAATTCTTTAAATTTCATTTTATCGCAAGTTTGCTCTGTTTATCAGATGTTGTTTAGAAGTTTGATTCATATGTAAATTCTGACGATACAGAAAGTATATTAACTGACTTCACCAATGAATGGCTAGATTGTTAAATCAGGATATATTCGTGAATTGTTTTCTTTCTACTTCTAATAGAAGAATCATAAAGTCGGATGTTACAAGACATGCTGTGTACTTTTGGATCAAGCAAACTAACTAGCATGAATTGTATTAGTAAATACTATTGATTTGGGTTTTAGATGAATTTTACCGACTATTTTTTATCGCCTCATAAACCTACTAAATTGATTTTAAACTAACTTCCAAAATAATCGTCACTCAATGATTAAACTACATTCCTTTACCTTTAATCCTTTTCAGGAAAATACCTATGTATTAGCTGATGAAACCGGTGAATGCCTGATAATTGATCCGGGTTGCAGCAATACACAAGAACAATCCAAATTAACACTATTTATAACAGCGCAAAAATTGAAACCCGTAAAATTGCTGAATACACATTGTCATATTGATCACATTTTAGGGAATAAATTTATTGCTGATACCTATCAGTTAGAATTGGAAATGCATCAAAAGGACTTGCAAACATTGGCTGCAGGAAAAGTTTCAGCAGATATTTTTGGCATAACTTACGAGGAATCTCCGGCACCAACTAAGTTTTTAGAAGAGGGCGATAAGATTAATTTTGGAAAGTCAATTCTGGATATAGTATTTACTCCCGGCCATTCAGCCGGAAGTATTTGTTTTATAAGCCAAGCAGATAAGTTGGTAATTGGAGGGGATGTATTGTTTTATCAAGGCATTGGAAGAACCGATCTGCCAGGTGGGAATCATCAGCAATTACTCGAAAGCATTCGTACCAAATTATTTACCTTGCCTGCTGATTTTACTGTGTATCCGGGTCATGGTCCTGCTACAACCATTGGTTTTGAAAAAGAAAATAATCCTTTTTTAACCTAATTTATTTTACACTAAACTGCGAATCTGCAACTGCTTGATTCAACTTTTTGTTGCTAAATTCTATACTCGTATAGTCGTCCGACAATTCAACCGTTTTTATTTTTGAAACCGTATAATCTGTTTTATCAAAATACATTGAAATAGTTTTAATGTAACTTTTCATTTCTTTTGCTTTCGGTGTCATTTCTACCAAATAGTAAGTTTCATTTTCGAAATAATTGATTTTAAAATCGCTGTGATTGAGCACATTTCCTTGCACCGAATTCAGCATCATATCATTAATACCTTTAAATAATTTGTTAGAATTGGTGTCGTATTTCGAAACCTTTTTTCCATCTTTTATATAAATTTTATCCTTATTAATTACTATTAAATAGCTCGTAGGACTCATGTATTCCCAACGAAGTAGGTTCGTTTTTTTAAAATAGAAATGACCTTTTGAAATTATTTTTTCACTTAACATACTCAAGTTTTTTTCTTGCGTGAAATTACTTTCAATACTATTGGTTGCTTTTGATTTTTCAAGCAATTTTTGTTTAAACAAAGCAGTATCCTTCATGGTTTTGAAATCTTTGTTCTGTGCAGATAGAGTAGTGCTAAATACTAAAACAAGAATTAAATGAATTATTAAGTTTTTAGAAATAAAATGTGACAATGAAGAATTATACATAGGGTTTTATTTTTAATAGTTTTTCCAGCGATACAATTTTGAAGCCATTTGTTACACAATGATTTAATGTTGCATCAAGTACAGGAATCACTTGTTCGTAGGTGTCGTGAAACAATAACATTGAGCCCGGTCTGATTTGAGAACAAACCCGCTCCTTAATTTTATCTTGATTTTTTGAAACGCCATCCATTGAACGCACATTCCAACCAATGCAAGTTAGTTTTAACTGCTCAACCGCTTCAGCAATTGATGGAGTGGTAACACCATAGGGAGGTCGAAACAAAGCTGGTTTAACACCAAGTAGCTTTTCAACCATATCATTGGTTCTACTTAACTCATTTTTGATTTTCGAACTTCCAAAAAAATCAAAAAAATAAGAATGGGAATACGAATGATTGGCAATTAGGTGTCCTTCTGCATGCATGCGCTGCAACAACGCTTCTTTGCCTTCTATATTTTTACCAATGCAAAAAAAAGTAACTGAAATTTCATGTTTCTTAAGCCAATCTAAAACCATTGGAGTAACAGTTTCATTGGGCCCATCATCAAAACTTAGTGCGATGTGTTTGGTGCTACTATCTTTACTTTGACAGAAAACATCAACATGATAATTTGAATTTATTTGAGATGAACCCCAAGCAACTATTGCAAAATAGACAAGTGCAGGTACTATAAAAATGAACTCAGGTAATGGAATTATAAAATAATGCAAACACAGCAAAAGTAGCATCAGCATACCAAAAAGTGCTGTGTTAGTTTTATGTGTCAACATGCCGTAAGCAATGAAAATGTGTGATTTATTCCTCTATAATGATTGTAAATCAAAATGGTTTTTACAGCGCGCTTTTTGTCATTGAGTAATATTGATGGAGAAACACTTTTTGATTTTAAAATATGTGCTGCAAGCAAGTAAGCAAATGAATTACACGTATGGTATTCTCCACTAAGATGCTTGAAATAAGCAACTGTACTTTTATTAAAAAGTTTGTCGCTTACTTCTGTATAAACACGATCGTACTTCTCATCTCCATTATAACCATAAAGTACTAAGTCAATATCGCTTGCTTGTACCTTATTTTCCAGCAAAAACTGCTGCAAACTTTCTGTTACTTCATTAATGTTTTCAGGTTTGTAAAGCATTTTACATCCCAGCAACTGTGCATAACTTGTAGCAGCGATTGTATTACTGAGTACAAAAAAATTTGCTCCTTCACCTGCAATACTTCCTCGTGTTTTAGAGTTGAGTAAATTCAAATTTGTAAGCGGTTGATTTTTAAGATGTCCTAAACGTTCTATAAGTTTGAGACTATTTGCAGTTAGTTCATCTACTCCACCAAGCAAAACATTTTGTTCAGCTTTTTCTGCTAACAACATCATTGCATCCTGCACACAGCTTTCAAACGAAAAAGCTCGATGTACATAGGTGAAATTATAATTGTTGCATCCCAACATCAATGCAATTTGACCTCCAACAGTATTGTGTGTGGATTGAATAAATGAGGTGGGTGTTAAAAACTGTTCGTTGTTTTGAATAATTGCTCCTAAAAATTTTTCGGTATCTTCAATGCATCCAAGCCCTGTTCCTGTAAGTATGGCATCTGGTTGTTCCACACCGGCATCGTTTAAACACATTTTTGCAGAAGCAACGCCCATCTTAATAATTCTACCCATTCGACGTATAAGAGTAGGATTAATAAACGCTTTGTAATCGGGTTCAATACTCCGAATAGAATGTTGTTCAGTTTGCTGTATTTCAGCTAAAAAATTGCTGGTGTATCCTGCTTGTTGAGCATTTACGCTACCTACGCCGTTGATGTATACATTCATGTTAGGCCGCACTAAATATTAAGGTTGAATTATTTCCTCCAAAACCAAACGAATTGCTAAGTATATGTTTTATACCGGCTCCTTCAATTAATTCTGTTTCGGGTATTAATTGTAGCTCAGGAATTGGTGTTTTAAACCGTAAATTGGGATAAATAATTTGTTGCTCTAAAGCCATAATCGAAAATACTGCTTCAATTCCGCCGGCAGCACCAAGTGTGTGTCCGGTAAATGATTTTGTTGAACTAAAGCGTGGTACCGTTTCTCCAAATATTCGTTTCATAGCAATACCTTCACTTAAGTCATTGTTTTGTGTAGCAGTGCCATGCACATTTATATAATCAATTTGAGTTGGCTGCAAATTACTCATGGCAAGCGCTTGGCTCATTGCCAGGTAAGCACCATTGCCATCGGGCGAGGAAGCGGTTTGATGGTAAGCATCATTCGCATTCGCAAATCCACTCAAAAAACCACGAATTTTTTTTTCTGATTCAGCAGCAGATTTTTCTGACTCTAAAACAATGTAGCCTGCCCCTTCTCCTAAATTTAATCCGTTGCGTGTAGCATCAAATGGTCGACATGCTTCTTTGTCGAATATCATCAGTGTATTAAATCCATTGACGGTGAACTTTGTTAACGAATCGGTGCCACCTACAATTACTCTATCAAGCAGTCCGTGTTGTATTAACCGTGAACCAAGCATAATTGCATTGGCCGATGAAGAGCAAGCTGTGCTAAGTGTGGTTACTTGTTCTTTAATTCCTAAATAGTCGGCTATATGTTCGGTGCTATCGCCACAATCGTGTCCAACAATGTTCGAAATTTTTCCTTTGCTAGGATTCGCTAAAAACTGAGCATAAAAAACTTCGCTTTTGTCCATCCCTCCAACGCTATTTGCTGAAATTAACCCGGTTTTTTTTTCTTTTACCGAGTGTATTCCTGCACTCTCAAGCGCTTGTTTAGCAGCATACATTCCAAGTATGGAGGTACGTGTATAGTTGCTTTTGTGGTTGGAAATATTGAGAAGGCTGAGCAGCTCTTCGTTGCTGTATTTAACTTCGGCAACCGGTAAGTTGTTTTTATGAACAGTATCCATATGTGTAATTGCACCAATACCGGAAGTAGCTGAACGAAAATGCTGCATGCTTTCGTCAGTGTTTTTACCGATGGCCGAAATAATTCCAATTCCGGTTACAACAACACGCTTCGTCATTATTTTTTGCTTTCAATATAAGCTACCATGCTCGAAATGCTATGAAAAACAGCTTTTCCATCGGCTGCAGAGTCAATTTTAATTCCGTAGTTTTTGTCAAGTAATACTATCAATTCGAGTGCATCAATTGAATCCAAACCAAGACCTTCTCCAAAAAGTGGGGCATCGTTTTCAATATCCTCGGGACTTACACCTTCAAGATTTAAGGCTTTAATAATTTCTGTTTTTAATTCGTTTGCTAGTTGGCTCATTGAGGTTTGGTATTAAAATATAAATATGAATAATTTTCGGCAGTAAATGGGAGTTCTTTTTCGTTGTCTGATTTTTCAATTAAACAACAAAGCGCATCTGCTTGTTCTGAATCGTAATTTATCCAGCCCATTACACACGCTTTACATTGCTCATTAATGAAAAGCTGTTGCACAATGTTGACCATATTTTCAGCATCAAATTGCTCAAAAATAAAAAAAGAATTTTCACCTTTAAAACCATTTCGTATACAGATTTCACCTGCTAAAATATTGGGTAAAGTATACACAAAAACGGATGGGCTGGGAAAATAATTGCTGCGATTACCAATACTTTCCTGATGTTTTCGGTCGCTGTCAATACTCGAACTAGCATTGCTGAAACAGAGTGCCACTTCATCGGGTGTATACCGTTCCTGCCAATTTTTCCCGGCAAGGGTAAATTCAGCAGCCAATAAACCAAGCTTACTTAAATTATCCATTTTAAAAAATTTAAGGTAATTTAGTGTAGCAAGTTTATAGGCCTGTTTGGCAAAATCGGCAAAAGCGAGATCTTCGTTTGAATGCAGCAGTGCATTGTTCACATAAATGAACCGATTGGTAATGCGGCAATAGGAAGTAATGCGTGTTGTCAATTGATTTTTGCTGATGAATGAAGGCGCAAAAGTAATTTATAATTGACTAGTTTTTAAATAGGATGCATCAAAATAAAAAAGAATTTGAAAAATTAGCAGTCAAATTAGTAAACTTGCAAAGTAAAAAACAGTAAAGTATGAACGAGGAAGTACAATTTTTTTTGGATGAAGCAGAAGAGCAAATGCAAAAAGCTATTTCGCATTTGGAAACCGAACTTGCTAAAATTCGCGCCGGACGTGCCAGTACGCAGATGCTTGACGGTGTATATGTAGAATATTATGGAACCAATGCACCATTGAACAATGTGGCAGGTATTAGTACACCCGACCCACGCACCTTGGTAGTTCAACCATTCGAAAAAGCAATGTTGGTGCCGATTGAAAAAGCGATTATGGCCGCCAATCTTGGATTTAATCCTCAGAACGATGGTAGCCTAATTCGTATTTCGGTACCACCGTTAACCGAAGAGCGCCGCAAAGACCTTGTTAAACGAGCCAAAGCCGAGGCTGAACATTGTAAAGTTACCTTGCGTAACATTCGAAAGGAAGCAAATGACGCAATGAAAAAACTAGTAAAGGATGGTTTACCGGAAGATCAAGGGAAGGTAGCCGAAACTAGGGTGCAAACACTTACAGATACATACAGCAGCAAAGCCGACAAGCATATTGAAATTAAAGAAAAGGAAATAATGACTGTATAGTTTTAATGTTTTAATGTAAAAAAGGCTGTATTCAAAAAATACAGCCTTTTTTTTGCAATTTTTACAGACAATTATTGGAAGATTTTGGCCTTACCTTAAATTTAGCTACTATAATTGGATGACAATAATTGTTTATTTTAGTTTGCTGTTCATGGTATGAGAATTCATAAATATTTGCATTGTCAACATGAAGCTAGCTAACAAGAAGATCAATTTTATAAAGGTTTTAAGACTGAGCAATTTTGCTATACATCTATTGAAATAAAATACATTCTTAATCAACTATCAAACTCCAAAAAAATCATGAAAAAACTACAATTTAAAGTAAGTATCAGCGCACCTGCATCCAAAGTATATGATATGATGCTGGGCTTAAGCAGTAAATCAACCTACGAACAATGGACAGCTTTGTTTAACCCTACCTCTACCTATGAAGGGAATTGGGAAAAGGGATCAAAAATTTTGTTTATTGGAGTAGATGAGAAGGGCGAAAAGGGAGGCTTGGTTTCGAAGATCGTTGATAATAGAACTGACCAATTTGTGTCTATTCAACATTACGGACTCTTTAAAGCTGATAAGGAAATTACAGAAGGACCGGATGTAGAAAAATGGGCAAATGGATTTGAAAACTACAGCTTTGAAGAAAGTAATGGTACAACTTTGCTTATTGTTGATTTAGATACAACAGAGGATTTCATAAATTTCATGAACGATACTTATCCAAAGGCACTTGAGAAGTTGAAGGAAATTTGTGAGGAGTAATTCGTAAAATGAATGCGCTTAACTAATGTTATGTAATCTTTTACACTAGCCTAAAATACTCATAAAAAAAAGAGGTTGTCAACTATGACAACCTCTTTTTTATGGAAAGTAATTCCTGAATTACTCAGTAATCACTAATTTTTTAGTACTTAATTTTTTGCCATCAACCCAAACAGCTACAGAGTAAACTCCTTTGCTTAAGTTGTTGTCAGCTGATAAAATTACATTTTGTCCTGCATTCATCATCTTATTAGCTAAAACGCTAACTTGTTGACCATTTGCATTCATAATTTCAACTTTAACTTGTGCTGCTGTTTCTAAATTAAATGGTAAGTAAAAGCTACCGTTTGATGGGTTAGGATAAATTTCATTTACCACATTTCCTTTAGAAATTTCTTTTACTGCAAGCGGAGTGATTACTTGAAACTGAATAGTTTTATCAGATACATAAGTATAAACACCATGCTTTTCAGAAATTCTGAATGCAATGTTATATGAGTTGTTGTTAATTTGCGATGCGTTTGGAGTCCAGCTGATGTCGCAACTTGCAATACCTAAACCTGATGCAGTTGAAAAATAAGCAGGATTTGTAGATAGCGCAAATGGAGCTCCGTTTGCACTCATAGTTAATAAATCGTTGTTTCCATCAGTAGCAACTACAGTTAAATTAAACGCTGAAGTAGCTGGTAAACTGAATGAGAAATTTCCTGAAGTATTAGTTGGCCAACCACCTGTATTGATAGCAGCACGAGCTCCATTGGTAGTATCGTTAATTACCAATATTTGCATATCACGACGAATTTCTCCGATTTTAACACCACCTCTATATTCTTCTACTAAGAAAGAAGAAGCAAAATTACCCATCATGTCTGGAATCCAAGTAATTTCACCTGTTAGCGCATTTAAAGAAAAAGGCTGAGCAGCTGCACCTGAAGGCAATACATATCCTGCAACAGGAGTAGAACCTGACATTCCACTAGTACTTAATGGAGTAACCAATGACCAAGCTAATGAATCGCCATCAGCATCAAATGGAAGTGGGTTGTATGAAAATAAATTGTTTAACTGAGCTAAAGTTACAGGAGCATTTAAAAATACCGGAGAAGAATTACTTGATGCACCATCCACTGTAATTAAGGTATTCAAGTAGAACGACTCACTACCTGGATTTGTCATATTCACAATTGCTGCATTACGGCAACATTCGTCCCACTGAACCATATAGGTTCCAGCAGCAGGAAAAGTTACAGTATCAATGTAAGTATACTCTTCTACACCATTAATAAAGGTAGATGAACCACCATGAGAACGAGTTGAATTAGCAGCCCATGTGCTTGAAGTATCGGTATTTGAATAATTAAAAGTAGCAGTAGCATACATCGGAATACCCATTGTATCGCGATAAGCAACCAAGGTAACCTGATATTGCAGTCCGCTAATTTGTTTAGCAGTAATTTGACCTCCCATTAAATGCGAAGCAAACGAGCTTGTGCTGAATAAGGCTGCAGCCAAGGCTAAGAGTGTAATTTTTAATTTCATTGTGTATTGGGTTTTTAAATTGGTTTAAATTTTAGTGTAGCATAAGTAGTAAATAGTTTGGATATGAACAAATTAATTGTCGATTTTTTTAACAACTTGTTAACTATTGAAACTAATAAATTGAAATTGTAGTTATTTGTGTACAAGAATTTGAAGCACAACACCACACTAAAGTGCACTTAGTTCCATAATTGGTAAGGAATTACTTTTTGGCAAAGATCAATAGTTCTTGATGGTTGAATTTATCATACTAAGGTATGTTAGTTTAACAGATAACTATTCTCCCTTTTTTGGAAATTAGGCCAACCGTTTTAAATGTAATGTACAATCTTCAAATTTTTGAATGTATTCGGTTTCAGTAATTTCTTCCCAATTCCGTTTATAGTCAAATATTAAATCATACATAAAATTTCGATCAGGCAATATTTTAGCTTTAATGTGATGGATGGAATAATGGTGCCCGATTATTTGCAATTCTTCAAACTCTTCCGGTGAAAGTACTTTAAAAAAAGTGCGGTTGTGTGGATATTTGCGGTATACCGGATAATTCATAATTGGGCGAGATATTTTTTGTAAAATTACGAATTGAATTCATGTCCATGCAACCCTTTTTACAAAAACTTGCCGCTTATATCTATACACATTACCCATCAAAAGTTAGTGAACTTTGTATTGTATTGCCAAATAAGCGTGCAAAAATATTTTTACTTCATTACTTGAGCAAAGAATTTGGTAAACCAATATGGGCACCTGCGATTTATTCGATTGAAGATTTTATTTCACATTTAAACGGTTCTCAAGCTATAGATGAGGTTACAGCTTGTTTCGAATTTTATACTGTTTATTCAAAAATTGAAGGAGATCAAGCACAAAGCTTTGATGAATTTTTAACCTGGGCTCCAACCTTGTTACACGATTTTAATGAGCTCGATCAATACCTCATTGATACAACGGCTTTGTTTAATTATTTAAGCGATGAAAGAGCAATTAGTTTATGGAATTTAGGAACCAAAGAACTTAGTGATTTTCAAAAAAAATATTTACGATTTTGGAAATCGCTGTCGAGCTATTACACAAATTATAAGCAACACCTTGAATCGAAAAACCTGATGTTTGCCGGAATGGCTTATCGCAAAGCAGCTGAACAGTGTGTGCCATTGACAAAAAATAAAAATTGGCACAAACTAATTTTTGCCGGTTTTAACGCGCTCAATGCTGCTGAAAAAGTATGTATTAAAGCGCTGGTCGATGCCGGCATGGCCGATGTATTGTGGGATGCTGATGAGTATTATGTAAATCAAGCGCATCAGGAAGCCGGGAAATTTATTCGTGAATTTAAGGCCTTGTTTTCTAAAGCGACTAAATCGGGAGAGTTTTTATGGCAAGGTAACGAACTAGCTACAGGTGCTAAACGTATTGTAATTGCCGGAGTTGCTCAGCAAGTTGGACAAGCCATGGTAGCCGGCGAATTGCTTAAGGAGATGGCTAAAAATGATACTTCTAATTTTAAAAATCATGCGCTCGTACTTGCCGACGAAAATTTGTTAATGCCTGTATTACACGCGTTACCGGATGAAGTAAAACAATTCAACGTTACTATGGGATATCCATTGCAGCATCTTTCGTTGCACGTATTAATTGACAGTATTTTTACCTTACATGAAAATGCACAAAAATTTGGAAAATCTGGATCAGGAAATACAAATCGCTACTATTATCATGATTTAAAAAAAGTCATACTACATCCCTATATTATTGCCTTAGCTGGAAATGGCGACCATAACCCTAAAAAGTCATTGCGCAATTTTATACATGAGTTGGAAAATGAAAATACATTGTTTATTTCGTTTGCTAAAATTGAAAAGTACTTTTCGTTAAATAATTTACCCGTATTTGAAACTGTAATTGATTTGTTAAAGCCTTGGCAAACGGATGTTACTGCTGCACTCAATATACTTTTAAACTTACTGCAAACCCTGCTTCAGAATTGGAGTAGGAGTGACACACAACAATATACTATGGAGCGGGAGGTAGCTGCCCAGTATACTAAAATACTTAAGCGCATACATAGCCTTATAAATGATACTTCAAGTAGCGTAGTAACTGAATTTAAAACATTGCACAGTTTAGTTTCTCAATTAGTAAAGTCGCAAAGTATTGCATTTATTGGTGAACCCTTAGAAGGATTACAAGTAATGGGAATGCTAGAAACACGCACCCTCGATTTCGAAACTGTAATTTTAGTGTCGGCTAACGAGGGAATTTTACCTGCAGGCAAAAAGGAAAATTCATTCATCCCGCTTGAACTTAAAAGCAAATTTGGCTTGCCTACTTATGCAGATAAGGATGCTATTTTTGGGTATCATTTTTACCGTTTGTTACAACAGGCGAAAGAAATTTATTTGATTTACAATACCGAAACCGATGAGTTTGGATCGGGCGAAAGAAGTCGCTTTATTACTCAGATACAGCATGAATTACCCACTATTAATAAACAAGTAACGATTGAAGAGAAGCGTTATACTTTTGACTTAGATAAACATATCCTGAACGAACCAATTCAACTTTCAAAAAATGCATTTGTTGAAACTAAACTTTTATCACTAGTCCAAAAAGGTTTATCGCCTTCTTTGTTTAATACTTACCGTGATTGTAGTTTGAAGTTTTATTTTAAATACATCGCAGGATTAGAAGAAACTGAGGATCCGGAGGAAGGTATTGATACCGCCTCATTTGGTACTGTGATTCATGCCGTGCTCGAAAAGAATTATACCTCCTTTGTTAGTCAGAGTTTAGATGCACAAAAACTGAAACAAGTATTTAACGACCTTTCTTCTAAAGTTGAAAATGAGTTTCGGGCTATACAAGTTAATGGTGACTTAACACTTGGAACTAATTTATTGAATGTAAAAGTTGCCGAAAAATACTTGCAAGAATTTTTGGCAACAGAACTAAAGCTGTTAGGCGATTTGAAAAAGGAGGGAACTACACTAAAATTAGTACATCTCGAAAAGGAATTAACTTCAACAATAGAAGTAAATGGACTTACAATAAATTTAAAAGGAAAGGCCGATAGGATTGATCAAATTGGAAATACAATACGAATTATTGATTACAAAACAGGGAATGTAGAAGCATCGCAAGCATTAAAAATAAAGGATTGGGAAGCATTAAAAGACGAGAAGTTTAACAAAGGTTTTCAATTATTGATGTATGCTTATTTATGGAGTAAGACCGAAAACACCAATAAGTTTGAATTGCATTCAGGTATTTATTCTTTAAGAAGTCTAAGCAAAGGCTTGATGCTTGTTTCAATAAATGGAGCGTATAATTTGAATGGAGAAATACTTCAACAATTTGAAGATGAAGTAAAAGTACTGCTTCAAGAAATGCTTGATAAGAAAAAGGTTTTTTCACAAACTTCCAATCATAAGATTTGTGATAATTGTGCATTTAAATCCATTTGTAATCGTTAGGAAAAGATGTTGAACCAACTTCTAAATCAAAAAGGAATAAGTGCCAAGGAGCTAACCGAACAGCTTAGTAAAGCTTTGCTCAACGGAGAAATTGGTGTGAACGAATTGATACCTGCAGCCGATAAATTAAAAGATGCAGTAAAGGCAAGTTGTATTGAAGCAATTGAACATGCTACAAAAACCCAAAATGATATACTCGATGCTACTTCGTTTGATTGGATTTGTAAACAATTATACTCGAAAGCACCGCGTGTTAAATGGGAATCGGCCCGAGTACTGGGAAATGTAGCTGCTGCACATCCCGAAAAGTTAGTGTTTGCCTCTAAAGCTTTGCTCAAGAATACTGATTCTAAAGAAGGTACAGTTGTAAGATGGAGTTCAGCTTTTGCGCTGAGCGAGATTCTAAAACAAGGGCAATCCCAAACTGCATTTTTGGAAGCTGAGATCCGAAAAATAATTCAACAGGAAGAAAAGGAAAGCATCAAGAAAATTTATCTGGCAGCTTTTAAAAAATTAAAGCTCAAGGTGTAAATTTATAGCCCACACCTCTTATGGAATGAAAATAGCGCGGCTCTTTCGGATTAATTTCAAAATATTTTCGAAATGCTAAAATATAGTTGTCAATAGTGCGAGTTGTCGGATTAGCATCAGAATCCCATATTTTTTCCAATATTTCGTCACGTGATACTACTTCGTTTTTTCGTTCAATAAGGAGTTTAAGTAATAACAGTTCTTTTTTATTGAGTAAGAATTTTTTTCCGGATAATCCGCTTGCTTCATAAGTTAAAAAGTTCACTTGGAAAGTACCAAATGAATAGGCCGGTAAATCGAGTTTATCGATAGTGATATTCCCACTGCGCTTTAAAAGATTTTTTACTCTTAACAGCAACTCCTCTAAATTAAAGGGTTTGGCAAGGTAATCATCAGCACCCAATTTTAATCCTTCAATTTTATCTTCTTGAGAACTACGAGCACTTAAAATTAAAATCGGAATGCTTTTATCGCTGTCTCTAAACAATTCGCACAAACTTAAGCCATCTATTTCTGGCAACATTATATCTAAAACAACTGCATCAAACTTTTGTGATTTAAATAATTGCAAAGCCTGTTTTCCATCATTGGCGCAGGTAACAGCATAATCTTCCAGTTCAAAATTCAATTGAATGGTTTGTGCAATATGCGTTTCGTCTTCAATTAATAAAACGTGTGGTTTCACAAAAATAGCTGTTAAAATTCAGTTGTTAAACTTGCCAAATTTAGGTAAAAAGACTTGGTTTTAACTATACACTATTGTACATTTGGCAAATTAACTATAACCTAAAATTTATACTTATTCAATGAAAAATACTTTACTAGTTCTCAGTACTTTTTGTCTGAGTTTATTTTCTGCTAATGCACAAAATAGCAGATTCCCTAACCGTGGTTGTGCAACCATGGAAGAAGATGCTCGAATGCGTGCAGAACATCCTGAGATGGGAACTCTCGACGATTTTGAGCGTTGGATGGAACAAAAAATTGTGGAACATAAAGCTGCATCAGCTGAAGGGCGAATGCAAACATCATTTACCATACCTGTAATTGTGCACGTTATACATACCGGTCAAGCAGTTGGTACGTCCTATAATATTTCAACAGCACAAATTAATTCACAGCTGGATGTTTTGAATGAAGATTACCGCCGACTAAATGCTGATACCAGTCTTATTCCGGCTATTTGGAAATCGGTAGCTGCGGATTGCGAAATTAATTTTTGTCCGGCAACCGTTGATCCAAATGGTTTACCGCTCAACACTCCAGGAATTGAACGCATAAATGCTACTACTCGCGGATGGTCGATCTCAGGATTAACTAATACCTATATCACGAATAATATTAAACCGGCAACTATCTGGAATACGAATAAATACTTAAACGTATGGGTTGTTCCTGATTATACCAATGGAGCAGGGATTGATTTGTTAGGCTATGCTACTTTTCCTGCTGGAAGTACACTTTCAGGAATTACTTCAAGCAGTACTTCCACAACCGATGGATTTGTTTGTTGGTATAAATCATACGGACGTGTAGGTAATTTAGATCCAACCTATAACAAAGGTGAAACAGCGACTCACGAAATTGGCCATTGGCTTGGTTTACGACATATCTGGGGAGATGCTACTTGTGGAACTGATTATTGCAACGATACTCCTATTGCTCAATCAGCTAACTATGGGTGTCATGCACATCCTTATCATTTGGGATTGTGTTCAGGAAATACTACCGGTGAAATGTTTATGAATTATATGGATTATTCAGATGATGCTTGTTTGTATATGTTTACAAACGATCAAAAAACACGCGTTCAAACATGCATGAGCAATAGCCCAATGCGTGTAGCTCAGGCTGCTTCAACTGCATGTAATTCTGTTGTAAGTGCAGGCGATGATGCTGCTGCATTGCAAATTACTTCACCTGTAGCAAGTTCATGTGCAACTTCTATCATTCCTCAATTTAAATTAATCAATTACGGAAATGTACCACTTACCTCTTGTACTATTAACTATATCCTTGATAGTGGAACGGTTTCAACTTATGCATGGACCGGTTCAATTTCTTCACCGGGTTACGCAACTGTTCAATTACCTGTTATTTCAGGTTCTCCTACTTTTAGTGCCGGTGTACATACATTAAAAATTTACACTTCTTCACCAAATGGAGCCAGCGATGTAAATGCTGCTAACGATACAGTTAAAACAAATTTTACCATTACAAATCCTACGGCAACTGCTATCAATGGTTCAAATTTTTATAGCCAACCATTTTCTGTAACACCTTTTACTGCCGGAGCTTATCCTGGTTTTTCACTTAGCAATCCGAATATAGGTAGTCCTGCTTGGAGCTATACTAACACTGCCGGTGGATTTGGAAATTCAACATCTTGCGTTCGAGTGTTAAATTACTCAGCTACTAATCCTAACCCTTACGCTGCTCAAACGGATGAATTCAATACTCCGAATTTCGACTTTACAGCAACAAATCCTTATTACTTGAATTTTAATGTTGCTTACGCTAAAAGGTCAGGTGCCATCAACGATTCACTTTTAGTTTATGTTAGCACTGACTGTGATGCCAGCTGGACTAAAATTTATGGTAAATCACAAAATAATTTGGCAACAAATGGAGGTACAAGCGTTACATCATCGTTTACTCCAACTGCTGCTCAATGGCGCAGCGAATCAATTGATTTGTCATCTTACCAAGGCAATTCGCATGTGCGATTTAAGTTCAAAAATTACAACGGTGGAGGTAATAATATTTATGTGGATGATATTAATGTAAGTAATGCTCCTTTAGCAGTTGCTAGTACAGCTACTTTGCAAAATCAACTGTTATTGTTTCCTAATCCAAGTCAAGGAGCATTTACATTGACATTAAATTTAGCTAGCCAATCGGATGTTAAAATTAGCATCATCGATCTTTTAGGTAATCAAGTTTTCAGCAGCAAAAAATCGAATGTAAAAAATGAGGATATTCAGTTTGATTTATCCAACCTTGCAAAAGGCGTTTATTTTGTTGAAGTAGCTACGAACAAAGAAAAAGTAACACGTAGGATTAGTATAGTCGACTAATCCTCACCTTGCATTAAAAGCGCTCTGTAACAGTTCAGGGCGCTTTTTTTTTATATAGCTCATTCATTTGTCTAATTTTGCTTGCGAAAAAATAGATCTCTGAACAAAGTAAATCCATACGCAGTTTTTAAAGTGCCCGAATTTGGCTCTTTTATAAGTGCGCGTTTTTTTCTTACCATCTCAGTGCAAATGCAAAGTGTTATTGTGGGATGGCAAGTTTACAGTTTAACCAAAAATGTTTTTGCTTTGGGTTTAATAGGTTTAACCGAGGCAATTCCCTTTATCATCACTTCCTTTTTTTCAGGCCATGTTGCCGATACCTACGATCGTCGAAAAATAATCCGTTGGGCTTCCTTGTTCTTTATGTTGGGAACCATGGCTTTATTTTTTTTGAGTATGAATGATGCCGAAATTTTACTTAAAACCGGAGTGTTTCCGGTATTTGCAATTATTGTTTTAGTAGGAATAAGTAGAGGTTTTTTATCACCTGCTGTACCATCTTTGTTAACGCAAATAGTTCCAAGGGCATTATATCCCAATTCAGCTGCCTGGAACACTACTGTTTGGCACATTGGTGCAATTACAGGACCGGCACTGGGAGGCTTGCTTTATGGTTTTTACGGAGCTGCTGTTGCGTATGGAGCTAACCTACTATTTTTGTTTTTAGCCCTTTTCTTTTTTTCCTTAATTAGTTACAGGCCTTTACCTGAAAAGCGAAAAGAAGAAACCTTAAAAGAGAGCCTTACTGTTGGAATAAAATTCGTTTTTAAAAATCAAATAATTTTAGGTGCACTATCGCTCGATTTATTTGCAGTATTGTTTGGAGGAGCAGTAGCGATGTTACCAGCTATAGCCGATAAAGTTTTAAAAGTTGGTCCCGAAGCATTGGGAATGTTACGCGCAGCTCCAGCCATTGGTGCAGTAATAATGGCTTTTATTTTTGCCTATTTTCCTCCATTAAAAAACTCCGGCCGTAAACTTTTATTGGCGGTTAGTGCATTTGGAATTTGTACTATTTTATTTGCACTCTCAACTAATTTTTATTTGTCCTTTCTTTTTTTGATGCTTGCCGGAGCTTTCGATAATGTGAGTGTAATAGTGCGTCACACAATTTTACAATTAATGACACCTGATGAAATGCGTGGAAGGGTTTCGTCGGTGAATAGTATTTTTATTGGATCGTCGAATGAAATTGGTGCTTTTGAATCGGGCTTGGCTGCGCAATTCTTAGGATTGGTTCCTTCAATAATTTTTGGAGGAATCATGACTATTGGAATTGTTTTAATCGTAGCAAAGGCTGCACCGGCCTTGAAAAATCTGAATCTTAATTCAATAAAATAAATAGCATTATTTACTTCGGGTAATCGGAGTTGTAATGCAAACCAATGCTTTCTTTGCGCGCTGATGCATGTTTTAAAATAATGTATCCAACTTTTATCATGTTGCGCAATTCGCATAGTTGCACCGAAACTGTACTTTGCTCATACAAACTTTCGGTTTCATTGTGCAGTATCAGAAGTCGGTCAAGTGCACGTTTCAATCGTAAATTTGATCGCACTATTCCAACATAATTGCTCATGATTGTTTGTACTTCCTTTGTACTTTGAGTAATTAAAATCATTTCTTCAGGATGCACTGTTCCTTCGGCGTTCCAAGGAGGAACTTGTTCAAAAAATACATTTTGTTTTGTGTTCTGTATAGAATCATTTGCTGCACGATGTGCAAAAACTACTGCTTCCAAAAGTGAGTTTGAAGCTAATCGATTAGCACCATGAAGGCCTGTACTGGCGCATTCTCCGATAGCGTATAAATTACGAATAGAGCTTTTGCCTTGCTTGTCAACTTTAATTCCACCGCATTGATAGTGAGCTGCAGGTAATACCGGTATCAAATCACGACTAATATCAATTCCTAAGCTTAGGCATTTAGCATGTATGGTAGGAAAATGAGCAATTAAATCGGTTGAGTTTAAATGACGACAATCGAGGTATACGAATTCATCCCCATGAATTTTCATCTCACTATCAATAGCTCTGGCAACAATATCGCGAGGAGCAAGTGATTTTCGCGCATCATAGCGCTGCATGAATTCTTCCCCCGATTTAGTACGTAAAATAGCACCAAATCCCCTTACTGCTTCTGAAATTAAAAAGGAGGGATGTTGCCCGGGTTGATAAAGTGAAGTAGGGTGGAACTGAATAAATTCCATATGCTCTATTTTGCCCTTGGCACGATATACCATCGCAACTCCATCGCCGGTAGCAATTACCGGGTTTGTGGTTGTTTCATACACATGTCCACATCCACCCGTAGCCATTAATATAGATTTAGCAATGATGGTTTCAACTTCGTTAGTTTTGGTATTTAAGGCATAAATTCCATAACATTCAATACCGGGTGTTTTGCTATTTACAACAACACCAAGATGATGTTGAGTAATTATATCGAGCGCAAAATAATGGTCGCGAATTTCAATATTGGGATGCATGTGCAATGCTTTCAATAAGGCACGTTCTATTTCTAAGCCGGTGTTATCTTTATGGTGCAATATTCGGTGATCGCTATGTCCACCTTCTTTCGCTAAATCATATTCTCCACTTTTGTTTTTATCAAAGTGGGTACCCCATTCAATTAATTCGGCAATGCGCTGTGGAGCTTCACGCACAACTAGTTCAACTGTTTCTTTATCACATAAAAAATCGCCAGCAACAAGTGTATCTTGCACATGTTTTTCGAATGAATCGCTCGGAGTTGTTACGGCTGCAATTCCACCTTGAGCATACTTTGTGTTCGATTCCTCTTTGTTGGCTTTGGTGAGCATCAATACTTTTCCATGGTCGGCAACTTTTAATGCATAACTTAATCCTGCAATGCCCGAACCTACAATTAAGAAGTCAGCTTTGAGCATGGTCTTATTTTTCGAATTCATTTACTTTCTCTTTTAGCCAAACAATATTAGCAATGTTTTTGTTGGAGTTCAATTTGTTTTTTATGTTTTCGAGCTTGCGCTTAAAAATAAATTTAGAGTAATTGTTGTATTTTAAATCATACAGCTTTTTGGCAAGATTAATTAAGTTTAAATGATTGGTAAACTGCGATTGACTGATGTATTTATTTCTGCGCAAATACACTCTAAATGCGCTTATTAATGAATAAAATGACTCGGCATTATCCATTTCATAGTAAGCTTTAAGAAGTAGTGATTTGGATCCAAGATGGTAGAAAACATCTGTAAATTCTACCTTTTGCAAAAGTTTTAAAGCGTCTTTATAATTTTCGACGGCATAATAATAGGAAGCCATGTTGTAAGCAAAAGCATTATCGCGAAACTCAGGAACGATGTGTTCTTTGTACTCGAGAATAAATTTTTTTGTCCACTCGTATTCCTCTTCGCGCAAAGCAATAGTAGCAATGTTTTTATAGTCCCATTGCGATAGATATTTGCCTTCAAAAATAATTTTACGCGCCAATAAATTTTTATAAAGTTTTAAAATTTCTTTTCCAAATTCCACATGCCCGCTATTGATTTTCTTAATGCAATAATTTTGAGCAAAATCATACATTTGGCGGGCTTCTTCTTTACTGAAATAGAGATAATTTTTATCCAGTAATTTGATTAATTGGGAGTAATGAGAAACGTTATCACTTTCCGTCAAGGTCATGATAATTCTATGGTAGATGGTAATGGCAGGAACATTTTTAAATCGATCCAAAGAGGAATTAATATAGTTCATGATTTCATCCAACATGTGCAATTCGTAATCGGCTGCAACTATATTTTTCCGGTTAATCATCTCACAACATGTTTTCAGTTTTGCCGATAAATAAAAGATGTCCAAATTATCAGCTTTGCGTTGAATACTCTCGTGAAATTTTCGGTTTTCATTTTTAATAAAGAAGGCATCGCTTTCCGATTCAAATAAATAGGTATGGTAGTGAAAATTATGATCACGCAATTTGTTTTTGTCAAGCTGCGCCATGAACTCTTTCGAAACCATTTGAAACACCGAATTGCTGTTTCGTTCTTTTAATTCTTCCAATAAAAATTGTTTACGCAACAACGATTGATTCATGAAGCGTGTACACGAAATAAAGTCCTCAAGCAGTTTGCTGAGGTAACTCATAATATCGCTAAGCTGTTGCGGTTTATACTTCTGGTTTTTAAATACAGCCTTACCTGCTTTCTCCTTAGTTAAATTGGTGTTTAAATAATCACCGGAAAAACTGCATACAAATTTACCAAGCTTATATACATTGCTATGTTTATTAAAATAGGGCGATTGTATAAATTCTAAAAAATGCTTCGTTTCACTATTGGTAAGTGATTGAAGAAGTTTTATAAGTTTACTGTTTTGCATTTATTTTATTTTATTGTCCAAAGATATAGAAAAGAGTAAAAAAATGAAATCTGTCAAATATATATTAAAATAAAGCAAAAAGTATAGTTTGAAGCAGTTGAAAATGAAATAGTATGTGAACAAAAATAGTCCAAACATTGCTATAATGTTTTTTTTTCTTTAATCGAGAAGCAGAACATTTGTATCGTGGAAATGAAACCAATAATCTGTTTGATGTTTCAACCACCGAAATATAAAGATTATAACTAAAGGGAATTACTAAATTTAAACTTATTAGATATGAAAACAAAAACTAACACAATTAAAAGCTGGAGAATAACCATCTATTTAAAGGCATGGATGCTAATCGCAATTGCAGTCATGGCATTTAGCACAGCTTATGCAACAAATTATTATTGGGTGGGAGGTAGTGGCAGCTGGAGCGATTATTCCAACCACTGGGCAACTTCCAGCGGTGGTAATGTATATCATGTTCAAATTCCTACCCCGAATGACGATGTGTTCATTGATGCCAATTCTTTTCTATCAACAAACGATACCTTAACGATGGATACAACCATCTTGCATTGTCGCAACATGGATTGGACAGGGGTAGTAAATAAACCACATCTTAAACTGGTAAATAATATTTTTTCAGTTTTTGGATCCTTAGTTTTAGCCGATTCTATGACATTACATATAGATTCTGCTGCAATCGTTTTTAAATCGAGCAACATTGGCAATGTAATTCATACAGCGGGCCATGAAATAACTAAATGCTCGTTTCAATTTGATGGAACCGGAGCCTGGTCGTTTATTAGTGATTTTACAGGTGATGGTATATTTTACAATAAGGGTAATTTAAGTATAAATGCGAAGACAGTTCGTGTTAATTATTTTTCTGCAAATATTGCAAGCGTAGGTTCCTCACTCGATATTAGTGGTTCAACAATTTATGCTGGAAGGTGGCAATTGTATGCTTCACTCAGTAATCAATTTTTTACCGGAGGCTCCACCATTCATTTTACACAAGAATTTTATGGCGGTAAGAAATTAAATTATAATACTGTTGTTGTAGATTCATTATTTGCGTTACAAGGAACAGTATATTCAAGAATGTACTTAGATAGTAATACAATTGGCCAGTTGAACTTTGATGCTGATTTGAATATAAGTTCGTCTGCCGGTTCAAACTCGCAAGCTACTGTTAGTGTTCTACTATTTAATAAACCAGGTTTAACACTTGAATTGAATCCTAATTTAAAAATGCAAACCAATTTTATTGTAGCGAATGGAACTTGTGCTAATCCAATTAATATACGTTCATCGCTTAGCGGTACGCAGGCAACAATGATTAAATCTTCAGGAAGTATAGCTTGCGATAGAATAACATTAAAAGATATTGAAGCAATTGGTGGAGCTAATTTTGTTGCAACAAATAGCTATGATTTTGGTAATGTGACAGGATGGACAATTAACACGCCAGCTCCGCGAAGTTTATATTGGGTAGGTGGAACAGGCAATTGGAGTGATGCAGCACATTGGTCAACTGTTAGCGGTGGTGCTGGAGGAGTTTGTGTGCCAGGTCCAACAGACGATATATTTTTTGATGCCAATTCATTTTCATCTACAGGAGGCGAGTTTATTTATGCAGATTTGCAAAATAGCTATTGCAAAAATTTTACAAGCATAGGTACTTCTTCAAATAATGCAATTACTGCTTCCATAAATGGTTCCTACTTGTTTATTAATATTTATGGTTCATTAAATTTTGATTCAGCTGCGCCAAAAATTGATTATTCGAATCTTAGTTTTAGATCTTCCAATTCCGGTAATACGATTAAAACATCAGGTAAGGTGAATAAAGCTATTGTGGAGTTTAATGGTACAGGAAGTTGGATGCTTCAAGATAGTTTAACCTGTGCTAGTATACAAGTTAATCAAGGAAGCTTTAGTACGAATAACAAAAGTATAAATTGTGATGCTGTATACAGCAATAGCCGAAGCATTCGGAATATTGACTTAGGCACTTCAGAAATCAAAGCAGGAGTTTGGCAGTTACATAGTTTTAATTCACTTAGTTTATTAGCCGGTGCTTCTACAATACAAACAAAGTATGGCTTTTTGGGTGGAAGAAATGAGCAATACCACATTTTAAAATTTGATTCCGATTCAAGTGTGATTGAATTAGATAACAATTATTTTTATACAAATGGTACAGGCGACTATAGCGATAGCCTTACAATTGACAAGCTGTATCTGTATAGCAATACAAGAATTTATGGAACGAATACAATTGATTCAATATTCGTTAACTATCCTACCGGTTATATAGGTTTTCAAGAAGATAAAATTCAAACCATTACTGGTGGTTTTGCTACATCCAACAATTGCGAATCGCCGGTGCTTATTGCATCATTTACCAAAGAGTATCAAAATTCCGGCTTCAATATTTTTAGTACAAATAAAACAGCTACTATTAATAAAACTAGTGGTAACATGCTCTTATTTAATACAGTTATCAAGGGAATAAATGCTAGTGGAGGAGCAAATTTTTCTGCGCAAAATAGCTACGATGCAGGTAATAATACTGGTTGGAATTTTAGTGGGAATGCCTCTCGAAATTTATATTGGGTAGGAGGTTCAGGTAAATGGAGTCAACCTGCTCACTGGTCCTTGACAAGCGGAGGTGTTAATGGTGAATGCCCACCGAATCCAAGTGACAATGTGTTTTTTGATGCAAATTCATTTGTATCCATTAATGATTCGGTAGTGATTGGAGCCACTACCGCCTATTGCAAAAACATGGATTGGACAGGAGCTACACAGAATCCATTTTTAAATGGAAATTATTCTTACAGTTTAAGAATTTTTGGTTCATTAAACCTTGCTCCTTCAATGACATTTAATTTAAAAGGGGATTTAAATTTTGAATCGAATTTACCTGGCAATACTATAAAAACCAATGGAACTTTTGTAAATGCGAATATTTTAAATTTTTCAGGTGCCGGTTCATGGAAGCAAAACAGTTCGCTAGAAAGCCACATTTTGTTTCAAACAAATGGCGCTTATTCAACAAATAATTATGGTTTGAATTTGCGTGACCTTATTGGAAGAAGCAGTGCATCCAGCTTATCGTTAGGAACTTCCATCATTAGAAGCGATGGTGTGTCGTTTAGTGATTCAATTAAGATTGATGCAGACAGCAGTACAATTTATTTAACAGCAGGGAATGTATTTAGTATTTATAAAGGATTGAATTCTTCGCTTCATAATATTCATTACCATCACCTCATCTTCGACCAACCAAGTTCATACATCGCTGGTAAAGTTGATAAGGCCATTTACAATACAAGAGCCGATATTTTTGCGAATCAAAATACATTAGAGTACGACACCCTTATTTTTAATAACCCGGGTGAGATGGTTTATTTGTACGGTTTTAGCGCAAACTTTAAGATAAATAATTTACTGCTTTTTAAAACACAGCCCGGTTTTCCAACGCTATTGCAAGGCGCTATAAATACCTTTATGGGTAATACCGATACCACAACAATTGAGGTTCCAAGTGGAAACGTGTGTGCTGATTATTTATACATACAAAATGTGGTTGCTAAAGGAGGTGCAAGTTTTAATGCAGGAATCCATAGTTCTGATTTAGGAGGAAACACAGGTTGGAGTTTTAGTAGCTGTGTGCCTCAACTTAGCGATGTTTGGCCGGGCGATGCAAATTCTGATATGGTTGCAAATAACCTGGATCTACTAAGTATTGGTTTGGCTTATGGCGATACCGGATATGTTCGCCCTTCAGCAAGTTTAGCTTGGGTAGCACAACCAGCAACAGATTGGTTTTGGCAATTTATTAGCGGAGTAAATGTGAAACATTCCGATTGCGATGGTAATGGAATTGTTAATGGCGACGATACTACAGCAATAGTTCAGAATTATGGCTTAACACATCCACGCCTATTACCACCGGCTCCTACAGCATCTCCAATTGATCCTTCGCTTTATTTTACATTAAGCCTGGATACTACTGCGAGTGGAACCTCTGTTCAAATTCCATTAGGTTTGGGAACACAAGCTGTTCCAGCAACAGATATTTATGGAATTGCATTTACTGTAAACTACGAAAAAAATTTAGTAGATAGTGGATCTGTAAAAATTGATTTTAGCAATTGTTGGTTGGGTAAATTAGATAGTAATATCATCGCCATACAAAAGGATATTTACAGCAATGGAAAAATAGAAGCAGCAATTGTAGGCATCGACCATATTAATAAATCCGGATTTGGTACCATTGGTGTATTGAGTATTGATATGAAGGATGATATTTCAGGAAGAGATTACATCTATAAATTACTTAACCTTAATTTTAGTGATGTGCATTTAATTCGTAACGATGAAATTGAATTGCCGTTAACTATTATTAATGATTCCATTGTTGTTGTTGGAGATATAACAGCCATTGAAAATACAAGTGTCGAAGACCATAGTATTTCTATTTCACCAAACCCTGCCAAAGAAAACGTTACAATCGATTTCGTAAACACAAAAGGCAGTATCTCTGATGTTAGTATTTACAATGCATTTGGTGAGATAGTTTACAGTACTAAAATCCAGAATAGAACTTCCTTGAAAATAAATACACAAGGCTTTTCAGCTGGTGTTTATTTTGTTAAGTTAACAAGTAATGAAGGAGTGATTACTAAAAAACTTACTTTAATTGATTAACAGGTATTAATGGTTGAGCCGTTGTTGCTAGGCAGCCATGCTTCCGAAGTAACAACGGCTTTGTTTTATTCACCCTAAACACAAGCAACTAAGAATAAGTGTAAGTAGCTAACATGTTAAAATTTGTCCAAAAAATACTTGATTCTGAAAAAACTTAAAACTCTTGTATGAACTTTAAATAAAGGCATGTATGAAAATCGGTGCTTAATACCAGTGGTGAAAATTAAAAATTGTAGTCCAAGCATTGGTAATAAGTTTTTTTATTTTGAGCTTATACAATCGATATTTGAGTTGAAAAAGTGGAACAAGTAAATTGTGATTAATTTTGGTTATCCAAAAAAGGTTAAAAAGTGAAAAAAATGTAATTCGCCTATAATTACTATAAATACTGCTTAATGATAAGTAGTATTGAATATAAAGTGATTCAAAAAGCGATTAAAAGTTATCCAAAGAGCTAAAATAATGTTTTTTTTTTCTGAGTTTTAGCTCCACATATTTGTAGCGTGAAATAAAATCTTTATGTGTGTACAACAGAGTTGCACATATCGATATAACTAATAAACGCTACGTTATGAAATTTACATTAATCAAATTACACATCTTATCTTATTTTAAAGTGTGTAAAAAAGTTCAACTGCTAGTTAGTGCATTTGCTATTTGTTTTTCAGCCAATGCCAGTAATTATTATTGGGTAGGTGGCAGTGGAAATTGGAACGATTTTGCTACTCATTGGTCGCCTACTAGTGGTGGTGCACAATTTTATTCAGATGTTCCTGACTCGCTCGACAATGTAATTTTTGATGCAAATTCTTTTCCTCAAAATAGTATAATTAATTTGCCAGTAAATGGAAATGCTTATTGCAAAAGCTTCAGCATGGTGGGCATTTCTCAAGCAGTTGTAATTACAGCGGGCACACTTGTAGCCCATGGAAATGTTAGCCTTAAATCTACTGTACAAATTAATCCCTCTGTGAGTTTAAAAATAGCTGGCCAATTCAACAGCAATTTGCATACAAACGGATCTTACATACCCGTATTGTTAAAAGAAAGTGCTGGCGAATTGAGTCTTATGGACAATTACTATGGCGAGTTTTTTTACATCAATAAGGGTAGTTTAAACACAAATAGCTTTTTAATTGAATTAGGAAATACAGGAAAGTTTACTACTAAACGTGATTATAGAGGAAACGGTAGTTTCAAGTTTCACCAATCAACAATTCATTGCGATAGTTTATTTGTTGATATGTTGACTTCCAACTTAACTCCTTCCTATTTTATTGCAGATTCAGCAAATTTTACTATCGAAAGCTATATGTATGTTTATAATACAGCGCACATAAAAAAGGTAATTTGCCCAATAGTTGATTTAATTTATGGTACAGTTGAGGATTTAACAACATCTAAAATTATTGGCACACCAATACAAACGAATTATATCTATAATTTAACGATGGTTGCCAATTCGAATGTATCGGAATGCGGTTCAATTAAGGGCCTTTACCAAATTCGAGTAGCTCATTTTTATGACACACTTATTAAATTTCACAACAATATTCATATTGATAGTGCAGTGTTTTCGAACTGTGTAGGATTAACAATGGACTCAGCTGTTGTATTTCAAAACCTATACGCACTTGATATTATAAATCAAGGAGCTTCAAAATTTAAAATTAATTCTTCCGATACTGTATCAAACATTTATATATGGTCACTAAACCATCTAATTTGTTTGAATAATTTGGATATTAAAAATCTACATGTGATAGGAGATTATCCCATTTACGCAGGAACTAATAGTCTCGATAGAGGAAACAATAGGAGTGTAAATTTTACTAATTGTTCCTTTTCAAATAAACTGAATTATTTGGTTACTTTCGGAACTACTGGACTTTTTTGTAATATTTCTGAATTTGATTTATCAAATGGTAAATTAACTACCGTTGGATATTTTACAAACAATATTGGAACTTCAACTTATGGAGGAATTGTACAAGCCAATGACAGCAATTTTTACGGTTGTTTGGCAGAAGGAAGTTCCAGCATTTTTCAATTTAATCCAGCCACCAATACAACAACATCAATGCTTCAAAATGTTGGAAGTGATGTTTATTCTACCATGGCAAAATCTACTGATGGTAAAAGATTGTATGGATACAAAAGAGGAGCAGGTGTAAATAGTCTTTTTGAGTATGTTGTCGACAGCACCGTTTATCGTATAAAGCATAATTTCACAGTGGGCAACGATGCTTATGGCACTCCATGTATAAGCAATGATAAAATTTATGGAACTTTAGGAAACGGCGGTACAACGAACAGTGGAGTTTTATTTGAATACGATATTACCAACAATACGGAAACAGCCAAATATGAGTTTGCAGTGCCTTCGGGTGCCTTTCCAAGATCTGGATTAATTCAAGCATCAAACAACAAGCTTTATGGAACTACTTCAGTCGGTGGTACTTTTGGCAAAGGGACAATTTTCGAATTCGATTTAGTAGCAGACACACTCAAGCACTTTTTTAATTTTAATAGCTTTTATCTTGGAAGTTTAAGTAATTCAGAACTAATTGAAGGTACAGGAGGAAAATTATATGGATTAGCTGCACGTGGTGGTATTTACAATCACGGTGCAATATATGAAATAGACACTGCCACTCATACCGTACTAGAAGTTGCAAGCTTTGATAGCCTTGTGAATGGTGCAAACCCAACAGGTGCATTGTTGTTGTCGTCATCAGGTTGGATAAGAGGTTTCACAAGAGCAGGTGGAAATAATGGATACGGAACTATTTTCGAATTTAATCCGATTACTCATGAATTATTTGCTAGCCATCACCTCAATGGGAATATATCAGAACCTGTTGGAAAACTTGTTGAGATTGATGCTTTTCCATTATCGATACAATCTCAACCTACTAATGTTTTTTATTGCAATGGTGGTTCTGCGCAATTTGAAGTCACAGTAAGAGGTTCCGGAACTATAAATTATGTTTGGCAAGATAGCACAGCTACTCATAATTGGCAGAACATCACAAATTCAAATTTATCGTACATCAATTTGTACAATATTCCATTAGCGAATACTGGAAATAAATATCGATGCATTGTTAGTACGCCGCTGGATACAGTTATAAGCAATGCTGCTAGTTTACTTCTTAATCCGAATGCCTTTAAGGTTATTTTACCTGCAACAGTGCCCGTTTGTGATAATCTAAATTCTATATGTCCTGCCTATAGTGGCGGTAGTCCAGACGTTTATTATTGGGAAGATATATTTACTAGTTGTCGTACTTTCTTGAACTCTGGAACGTTTATTTTTCATGCTATTACGATTGATGGTTGTAAATCTTCCGATACCATAGTGGTTGGCACGGGTAGTCCCATTCTCATGAGTGGAGCAGTAACTGCAAGCACTTGCGGCATGTGTGATGGTACTGTAGCTATTAATGTAACAGGCGCTAGTGCCCCATATTTCATTACTCCCGTTAATTTGCCAGGTCCAAATTTAAGCGCACTCTGCGAAGGCGAATCGGTTAATTTAATATGCACCGATCAAAATTCCTGTGTGGGTAACTATCAATTTGTAATGCCTTATGCCTGTAATGGTGATGTGTGGCCGGGTGATGCAAATGTTGATTTTACTGCCAACAATTTTGATTTGCTACCCATTGGTCTTGCATACGGAGCAACCGGTACTACACGTCAAAATGCTAGTTTGGCTTGGGTAGGACAATATTCAGCTGATTGGTTGCAAACACAATTAAATGGCGCTGATTATAAACATATCGATGGCAACGGAGATGGACTTATTGATGCTGCAGATACACTTCCGATTATTTTAAATTACGGATATGTTCATCCACGACAAAGCCTTTTAGAAACAAATTCAACTGCTCCTTCCTTGTATTTTACTTATGTAAATGATACAGTCATGGCTGGCGATACCTTGCTTTTTGAGATAGGATTAGGAACAGTTATTCTACCAGCCGATAGTGTTTATGGAATTGCGTTCACCATTAATTACTCAAAGGAGGTTGTTGATAGCAATTCAGCACATATCTCGTATGCACAATGTTGGATGGGAACTCCCAATCTTAACCTGCTCACGTTGCAGCACGATAATTATACAAACGGAAAAATTGATTGTGCAATTGTTGGAACTGATCATTTGAATAAACAAGGTTTTGGCACTATTGGAATATTAGGAATTGATATGAAAGATGATTTGTCGGGCAGAGATTCGCTAATTAAAACTCTTAATTTATCGTTCAGTAATTTGCGATTTATAGACAGCGATGGTATTGAAAAGCCATTAAATGTAATCAATGATTCTATTATTGTGTGGCAAGATATTACCAAGCTTCAAGAGTATACTATGCAACACAATTCCTATTCAGTTTATCCGAATCCTGCTTCCAATTTTGTTACACTCGACCTTAGCAAATTGAAGCAACAAGTTACAGAGGTTTCACTAGTAAATATGTACGGTGTTGAAGTTTATTCCACTTCCAATATACAGGAAGGGAAGTTACAATTTTCAACAAAAAATTTAAATGCAGGAGTATATTCCGTTCAAGTAAAAACAGTGCATAGCATTTTATCGAAAAAATTAATAATCACAACTAGAATACACTAATTTTATTCACCAAAGGTGAACAGTAATAACCTTAAATAAAAACAACATGAAAGCAACTACAACCTCCCGAGATTTTAGTTTATGGTTGGGCAATACCAAGCGCTTAAACCTATTAAATTGCATTCTCTTGATTTTTGTATGCATTTTTAGTTTCAAATCTGGTGTTTCACAAAACTCATTTCCCAACGGTACTTTCGAACGTGGCTATGGAACTGCTGGCGATGATGAAGCATACGATGTGTGTAAAACCAGCGATAAAGGATGGGCTGTAGTTGGTTACAGTAACGGCTTTGGAAACGACAAGGATTTTTACATAGTAAAGTTCGATTCAAATGGGGTTGTAAAATGGAGCAATCATTTAAATGTTTTAGGTATTGATGTAGCAACAACCGTTACAGAAGCTGCAAATGGCGACATCCTTGTTGCCGGTGTAACCAAAGTTTCTAATTTGTCGACCTCTTATACCGATGTGTTGCTTGCTCGCTACTCAGCAAATGGAACCTTTTTGTGGAACAACCAATATAATTCAGTAAATAATGACGAAGTATCAGAAGTGATTGCTTTGCCCAATGGAACTATTTTAATTGCAGGTGCAACAAATAGTTCATTTAATACTGGAGATGCTGCTGTATGGATAACCGATGCCTCCGGAACTTTGCTTTCAACTAAAACCTATTCAAAAACCGGAAAGGAAATATTTAATGATGCAGAACTGGCACATGATGGTACTATTTTATTATGCAGCCCTTCAACGAATGGAACTATTGATATTATTTGGTTGGTGAAAATGGATCAACTGGGTGATACAATTTGGACCCGCCAATACAATTATAATTACAATTGGGTTTGGGTGAATGGAATTTCAGAAATGCTAAATGGAGATATAGTAATTGCCGGGGCAGAACGACAGAGTTTTGGAAGCTCAAATTCATATGATCACATAACTGATAGTTTAGGAAATTTAAAACGACACGTTGCAGGTTTAACATTGTTAAGTAATATTAATGATGTATCAGGAAGTCGCACCATCGGTAGCGGAACCGATAATTTATTTTTGCAGACAGGGACCTACGTATCCTATCAAAATAGATTTGGAATTGCTTCGGCCGATACCACTGGTTTTGGAGTTTATTGGCGATTCCTGGATCTAGCAACTTATCAAAATTTTAATTATCCCATCGATAATTTTAACCCTGCTACCAATGCAATTACCACCGATATTTACGACACGTATTTTATTGGTTCATGTATAGTAGGTAGCACAAAGTTGTCGGGATATGGAGGCTTAGATTTTGCTATTGCACGTTCTGATTTCCAAGATACCAAATCAAGTAGCAACAAACCATGTATAGTTACAGCTGCAAATGCAATTTGTAATGGAGATTCAGCAAAGTTGTCTTTAACCTGCAATCCACGTGCAAGTTATAGATGGATGCGAATTAGTACGCCGGCTAATTACAATTTGGGAAGCGATACAGTTTTTTATGCTAAGCAAGGAGGAGTGTATTGTTTAGCTGCGTTAGATGCCGATAGCAATATGTGGCTTTCGAATGTAATTGAAGTGATCTTACGTGATACTGCAGCGCCATTAATTACAGCAAGTGGAACAACCAATTTTTGTGCAGCCAGTGGTCAAAGTGTAACCCTAACTGCCGCAGCCAGTATGCAGGCATCTTATCAATGGTACAAAGATTCAATTTTGATTTCCGGAGCCACTTTGAGCACTTACACAGCAACAGCAAGTGGTATATTTTATTGCATCATGACCAATGCATGTGGAAGTTACGGTTCATTAAGTACTACTGTTAATGCGAATTTAGCTCCGTCTCATTTTAGTATCGGAGGAGGTCCCATACCGAATATAGTAATCATTCATCCTTGGTGTGCAAGCGGACTTTACGATCAACCAATACAAGCACCTACCCATCCATCCTACTCGTATGCTTGGTATTTAACAACGAGTATAATGGGCACTCAACTTATTTCTACCGGATCAACTAGTTTACCTCAAGATACCGGTAAATTAATTTGCATTACCAGTAATGGCTGTGGAATAGATACGAGTGACATAATACAGGTCATTGATTTTGGTCCTCCCAAACCTTGGCCTTACCAAACAGGAATTTACCCGATTTCTCCCACTATTAATAAAGTTTGTCCAGGATTTTCAGAGCAATTAACTGTTCCCAATCTTATGGTAGGCCAATACTCCGGACCATATCAATGGTTTAAAAATGGTAACCCTATACCCGGCGCTTACGATAGTGTGTATACAGTGACTTCTGTTGGTGACTATACGGTGACTTTTATGGATCAATTTTGTAGTATGATGCCGATTATGTCGGGTGTTATTTCGTATCAAGCCCAAACGCCAATTCTTCCTGCATCAATGACAATTACCGCATCTTCTACGCTCGTTTGTCAAAGCCCAGTTTACTTGTATGCACCTGCAATCCCCGGTTTTACAAATTGGAATTATGCTTGGGAAAAAGTGGGGACTACTAATTCATGGGGAGGCGATACCCTTTTACTTCAATCATGGATGGGAAGTGGCGATTATTATTGTACGCTTAGCAATGGTTTTTGTAGCAACAAATTGAATTCAAATATCATTCATATAGATTTTCTTAATTCTGATTTAACAAGCAATGCGCCACCTTCCTTATGTTCATCTCCGGGTGGAGTGAGTTTTTCTGTTCAAAATCAATTAAGTGGTTCAACCTACCAATGGTACAGCAATATTAGCGGAAACCTTACGCTATTAACTGGTGCTACTTCTCCATCCTATTTTACGAATACTGCTGGTTTTTATTATTGCGATATTACCAATGGAAGTTGTACTGTACAAAGCACTGGTAAATATTTATCGACTGCTCAACCTAGTTTGCAGTTTTCAGTAGTAAATCAACCTACATGCGGACAATGCAATGGATTTTTACAGTTGAATTCAACACCTAATATGAACCTTCCACAATGGTCTTCAGGCGGATCCGGTTATACAAAAAATAATTTATGTCCGGGTACTTATATTGCTTATAGCACCGATGTTGGAGGTTGTCAGGTTGCCGATACCATTACACTTGCGTATCAAAATAACATTGTTGTATCACAGCTAAATGCAATTCCACCCAGCCCCGGTATGTGCGACGGTCAAGTTACAATTGTTGCTTCAGGTGGCACACCTCCCTATATCTATTCCTATGCTCCAACTGTTCCATCTACAGGCTTTTGTGAGGGAGTTATTTATGTTGTTACAGTTACAGACAATGCCGGTTGTACGAAAAGTGATACCGTATACTTTGCTCTACCCGGATTGGTGTGGCCGGGTGATGCCAATGCAGATTTGGTAGCCAATAATTTTGATTTGTTCCCCATCGGGCAAGCTTATGGAGATACAGGTGGTATTCGTGCTTCAGCGACTATTACATGGAATGGTCAAGTTGCTCCTGATTGGAGCGACTCGCTAAACGGATTAAATAACAAGCACATCGATTGCAACGGTGATGGAGTGGTGAATGTTAACGATACACTTGCAATATCTCAAAATTATGGTTTAACACATCAACGTTTAACTCCTCCTTTACCCGCTTCATTAACCGATCCCGATTTATATTTTACCGTTTTGGTCGATACTTCGCAAGCTGGAGATCAGCTGTTGTTGCCAATTAATTTAGGTACATTGCTTGTTCCTGCCGATAGCATTTATGGGATTGCGATGACCATTAATTACAGCAAAAATATTGTGGATTCGGCAAGTGTATTCGCTAAGTTCGATTCTTGTTGGATTGGTACACTTAATTCTAATTTAATTTCAATTCAAAAGGATAATTATAGTAATGGGCGTATAGATTTAGCAGTTGTTCGCACCGATAAACAAAATCAAAGTGGACATGGAACAATTGGAATTTTGAGTATTGATATGAAGGATGACTTATCCGGCAGAACGGATATTTTTAAAATGCTGGAACTCTCTTTTAGTAATGTTAGCTTGATTCGTTTTGACGGAACAACAATACCGGTAAATGCCATCAACGATTCAATTGTTGTACACGATGAAATTACCGCATTGCAACAATTACAGATGCTTCAAAACAGTGTAAGTTTAATTCCTAATCCTGCCAAAGAAAAAGTTACCATTAGTTGGAATTCGACTATTGAAGAAGTAACTGAAATAAGTATTTGTAGCGCTATTGGTGAAACAGTGTTGAAAAAACAAGTTTCTGCCAAATCCAAGTTTGAACTTTCAACAAGTGAATTGAACGCTGGAGTTTATATTGTGAAAATGCAAACTAATAAAGGAAGTATCAGTAAAAAATTATGCATCATTAACTAGTTTAATCTGTTCGTTTAATTTGTGAAAAGTACCACAGACTTGATTCTGTGGTGCTTTTTTTTGCAGGTGCGAAAGCGTATCTTTACACAAAAATCTAACATGCCAACAACATCCTTCTTAACCACTATATACGCAGAAAGCACTCCTAATCCCTCTGCACTTAAATTTGTTTCCAATCGTCCATTGATAGAGGGAAGCCCAATTGAATTCACCTCCAAAGAACAAACAAAATCTTCACCTTTGGCAGCGAAATTGTTTTCGTTTCCTTTTGTAACAAATATTTTTATTGCAGGTAATTTTATCACCATCACAAAAGCAAGCACAGTTGAGTGGCACGATATACAAACCGAATTGCGCGAATTTTTGCAAAACTACCTTTCCGAAAACTTACCAATATTATCTGAAAAAATTGTTACTGAAAAAGCCACTATTGTTGCCTCTGAAGATATTACAGGCGATAAACCAACCAATGAAACGGATATTAAAATAGCTGAAATTTTAGAAGAATATATTCGTCCGGCAGTTGAAAATGATGGAGGCGCAATTACGTTTAAATCCTTCAAGAATGGTGTTGTAACGGTGGTGTTGCAAGGTTCATGCAGTGGTTGTCCTTCAGCTACATTTACACTGAAAGCAGGCATAGAAGGCCTGTTAAAACGCTTGCTTCCAGAAGTAACTGAAGTTGTTGCCGAGCAAATGTAAGTTTTACAAAGGATGATTGCGCAACTGCTTTTTCATGCTAAACAATTCATAGTTGGAAAATTCTTGTCGCTTAAATTTAAATACTGCTTTCCTAGTTGTTAAGTAATAGTGTTTATTTGTAATTTGCAATTTTACTGAACAACAGATGCGCTATTTACTGCTGACACTTTTCATTCTTTTTATTTTACCTAATAGCAAGTCGGCCACCATCAGTGGTACTGTTACAGATTTGTCGAACCGACCTATTTCAGGCGCTTTGCTTATGGCCAACAAAAGTAGGGTTTATACCGTTAGCAATAGCGATGGGAAGTTTAATCTTAGCACAAATACCGGCGATACCTCTATTACTTTTTCTTTTTTAGAATATATACCCATTACAAAGTTAATAAGCATTGCTGATACAAATCAAGTAATGAATATACAACTCGCAAAGTATCCTGATTCACTTTTCATTCCTTCTAATCCAGATTTTTCAAATTCTCAGGCCATCAAAATTATTCGAATTGCACAAACTAATAGAAGGAAATTTTTGAATGCGGTACATACTTATTCATGCACGGTAATCAATAAATCAAAAGAATTTTCAAACCGAACTAACTTTGCTGAATATACTGGATTCAAAAGCTTTGCTAAACTAAATGCGAATCGTGTTGCAGTGCATCCTTATGTAAATGAAAGTGAAATAAGTTCCTACTTTGAAGCTCCGAATAAGCACCAATATGTAATACTCAAAAATAATACATGCGTTTTAGGAACCTCATTAATTAATCACGAACAATTTGGCGAATATGAGATTAACTTGTATAAGAAGGTAAGTAGAATTAGTCAATTTTCTGAACTTGGTTTTATTTCCCCATTAGCAAGCAATGCCCATCGATTTTATACCTTTTCATTGATGGGTAGTTTTGACGAAAATAATACACGTATTTGTAAAATTAAGGTCAGTCCAACACGAACTGCTGTTGGAGCCTATCGAGGTTTTCTGTATTTAGATGAAAGCACCGGTAGTATTTACGCTGTTGATTTATACTTGTCAAAAAATACCGGTCTTCAAAATTTAGATAGCCTGCATCTTGTACAAAATTATTTGCCTACGAACGATTCTATTAATATTCCTTATCAGGTAAAACTTGAGTACTCATCCACTTCTTATAGTGAATTAAAGAAAGGTTATTTCACAACATTGTATACCAATTATAAAGTTAACACGACTAATAAAATCAACTTTAAAGCAGAACAAATTTTGCAAACAGAACCTAGCTTTTTAAAGGATAAGATTAAAAACAACCGTCAGCAAGATTTACCGCTAACACAGCTCGAGAAGAACGATTATTATTTGCATCATGCTTTGGACAGCCTTTGTAGTACAGAAAAATTTATTGATTCAGTCGAAAAGCAAACCAATGTTTTTAATGTGACTAATTTACTTAGTGGATATAATTTTAAGAAATCGCACAGTGGATTTTCGTTTTTTATTGAACCTATCTATAACTTTATTTCATTCAATACCGTGCAGGGTTTAGTGCTGAATCCTTCCTTACTTATTTCAAAAAGAATTAATCCTACAGCGCGATTAGATTTAGGTGCTACCGCCGGATATGGATTTTCAAACGCAAAGTATTTTGGCTTTGGTAGTATAGCTTATCATTTTAATACAAGGCGTTTTGCCAAGCTTGAAATAAGTGCAGGTAAGGATGTTTTGCAATTTAATAGTAATGCTATTTCACCCATAATTAATACTGTATATACGCTATTGATAAAGGATAATTTTATGAAATTATTTGAAAAGCATTATACCCAATTGAATGTTCAATACGAACTAATAAATGGAGTTTTGCTTTTTGCAGCTACTGAATTTGCCGATAGAAATCCATTGCTCAATACCACTGATTTTGCCTTTATTAATTCATCCAAGGAATTTAGCAGCAATGATCCACAAATTGTCGATAATAAAGGGTTTGCTTTTTATAGAAATCAATCGTTTCATGTGCAATCAGCTTTGCAATTAACTCCTTTTCAAAAGTACTATATCAACAAAGAGGGAAATAAATTAGTTCGCACATCCAATTATCCATCACTTACCTTGTTTTATAAAAGGGCATTCAAAGAGGTGCTTGGCAGCGATGTAGATTTAGATTTGCTAAAAATGGGAATCGATGGAACATTACAATGGACACGCTTTGGAAGCTTTCATTATTTGATTGAAGGAGGAAAATTTGTGAATAGAACAAGTATGACTTTTATGGATTGGAAATATTTCAATGGAAATAAAACCTTGTATTCCAACTTTAGCGGTAAGCAGTTTCAATTGCTCGATTACTATGGTAGCAGTGCTAACAATACTTATGTTGAAGTACATTTAGAACAAAATTTTAAAAGTTCAATAACTGCTAAAATTCCACTCTTTCGCACAGCAAAAATTGAAGAAATTCTTAGTCTAAATTTTTTACAAACTAATGACAACAAGCAATTTTTAGAACTAGGAATCGGAATACAAAAACTATTCTTTAGGTTGGATTATGTATTTGGTTTCAACAACCTAGTTTATAGCACTAGTGGATTGCGTTTTGGTTTTTTATTTTAAACACTACATGGTGTCAAGCCGCTTGAATCAAGTAAGTATTCTACTGTATGAATTGAAATAACATTTGCTAGGTTATATATAATTTGCAATTGTTTTTTTAGGATAAAATTCTTACATCTGTAGTTAATTAGTTTAATCAATTATACACCTTTATAATTTTGCTATGCCAAGCTTCGACATTGTAAATAAAATAGATCATCAGTTGCTCGATAATGCCATCAACACTTCCCGTAAGGAAATAGCAACACGCTACGATTTTAGAGATTCTAAGAGCACCATTGAATTTGATAAAAAGACACTCAACATACAATTATTAACTGAAAATGAGATGCGAGTTGAGGCCATCGAAGATGTGCTGCGTTCACGTATGATTAAGCAAAAATTGGATCCTTTGTGCCTCGATTTTGGAAAGGAACGTTATGCTTCTGGAAATATGATGCGCAAAGACATTAAAATTAAAGAAGGCATCGATAAAGAAACTGCGAAAAAAATTGTAAAGAAAATTAAGGATGCAAAGTTAAAAGTTGAAGCTCAAATTATGGATGAACAAGTACGCGTTAGTGGGAAAAAGATTGACGATTTACAAGCAGTTATTGCATTGGTTAGAAGTTCGGATTTTGAGGTGCCTTTGCAGTTTGTAAATATGAAATAGGCACTTTCAATTTCGTTTAAAAAAGTAATTCTTTTAATAACTTAATTTAGAAATTTAAATCATAATGCTAGTTGCTTTGCACATTTGTTACAAGTACTTCTAATTTTTTAAAGGGACAGATTTAGCAAGCAAGCATGTATAGCATTAACTTAAGTAATAAACAGAGTTTTTTATAAGTTAAATTCCATCCTGATCATCTACAATCGTCAGTCTGCCGGTATGTCTTAAAGAAAGATTATTCAACTTTGTTTTCTCAATTTATTACTCCAAAAATTCCCATGCCGATGTATAACCGTTTACGCTTTCGGCATTATCTATTAGTTTTTTGTAAAAATCATTATTTGCCAAGGTAGCGCTATTGCCCATAATTACCAGCTTCTTTTTAGCACGTGTCATCGCAACATTCATACGTCGTATATCTG
>Ga0075163_10000661_pt1 | contig 45084 bp, 27 predicted proteins | sample JI1023141ADNA_FD_71478 | JGI IMG/M metagenome (GOLD analysis project Ga0075163, IMG submission 71478) | Wastewater effluent complex algal communities from Wisconsin, to seasonally profile nutrient transformation and Carbon sequestration -... | ecosystem: Engineered > WWTP > Effluent > Algae...
TGAACACGGTCGACGAGTTCGGCAACGCGTTCAAGCTGTCCGACTTCAAGGGCAAGGTCACCGTCATCGCGTTCTGGGGCATCTGGTGCGCGCCGTGCCGCGCGCAGATCCCGATGGAGCGCGAGTTGGTGGCCCGCTACAAGGACAAGCCCTTCGCCATCTTGGGGGTCAACACCGACTCCAAGAAGGACGAGTACATGAAGTTCGTCGTGGACAACGGCATCACGTGGAAGAACTCCTGGCAGGGTTCGACGACGGGTCCGTGGTGCACGGCGTGGGGCATCCAGCGATTCCCGACCTACTTCGTCCTCGACGCGCAGGGCGTCATCCGCTTCACGAACCAAGGCGGCGGTCAGCCGGTCGGCAACGCGGTCGACCACCTCATGTCCGAATTGGAATCGGGCGGCAAGTCGCCCGCGCCGGGTGACAAGCCCGCGCCCACGCCGCCCGCTCCGGGCAACACGCCTCCCGCGCCCAAGTGACGCGCCGTCCGCGTCGAACCCTCGTGCCCCTCCGCGCCAGGTGATCCCGCCGGGCGCCTTCATCCGAACGACGAGCCCCCTCAGCATGGCCAGCAAAGACACCCAGTTCATGGAGACGATCGTGTCGCTCTGCAAGCGACGCGGTTTCGTGTTCCAGGCTTCCGAAATCTACGGCGGCATCGGCAACACCTACGACTACGGCCCCTTGGGCGTCGAGCTCAAGCGCCGCGTCAAGGACGCCTGGTGGACGCGCATGGTCACGTTGCGCGACGACATGGTCGGTCTCGACTCGGCCATCATCCAGAACCCCAAGACCTGGGAGACGTCCGGTCACGTCGCGGGCTTCACCGATCCGATGGTGGACTGCAAGAAGTGCAAGGGCCGCTTCCGCGCCGACAAGTTGGCCGACGCGAGCTGCCCCGAGCGCCCCAGCAAGCGTCCGGGCGAATGCGGCGGCGAGCTGACCGAGGCGCGCGCGTTCAACTTGATGTTCAAGACGAACGTGGGGCCGGTCGAAGGCGCGGGTTCCGTCGCGTATCTGCGTCCCGAGACCGCGCAGGGCATCTTCTTGAACTTCAAGAACGTGCTCGAGTGCTCGCGTCAGAAACCGCCGTTCGGCATCGCGCAGATCGGCAAGAGCTTCCGCAACGAGATCACGCCCGGGAACTTCGTGTTCCGCACGCGCGAGTTCGAGCAGGCCGAGATGGAGTTCTTCATCCCGCCCGCGCAGAACGACCAGTGGTACCAGTACTGGCGCAAGGAACGCGGCAGCTGGTACTCCGACTACGGCATCGACCCGGCCAAGCTGCGCCTGCGCGAGCACGCCAAGGACGAGTTGGCGCACTACTCGACGGGCTGCACGGACGTCGAATACGAGTATCCGTTCGGCTGGGGCGAGCTCGAGGGCATCGCCTGCCGCACGGACTTCGACTTGAAGCGCCACAGCGAAGCGTCGGGCAAGGACCTGCGCTACTTCGACCCCGAGACCAAGGAGAAGTACTTCCCCTGGGTCATCGAACCGGCCGCGGGCGTCGACCGCACGGCGCTGACGTTCCTCATCGACGCGTACGACGAGGAAGAGGTCGAAGGCGAGAAGCGCGTCGTCCTGCACTTCCACCCCGAGATCGCGCCGATCACGGTCGGCGTGCTGCCGCTCGTGAAGAAGGAAGGCATGCCCGAGAAGGCGCACGAGATCGAGAACGAGCTGCGCCGCGCGCGCTTCACGACGTTCTACGACGAATCGGCGGCCATCGGTCGCCGCTACCGTCGACTGGACGAAGTCGGCACGCCGTTCTGCGTCACGATCGACGGCGACACGATGAAGGACGACGTGGTCACGGTGCGCCACCGCGACACGATGCTCCAGGAGCGGGTAAAGGTCCGCGAACTCACGACGTGGCTCGCGAACGCCGTGCGTTGCTGGAAGCGCCCCGAGCGCAAGGCGCCGACGGCGGCGTCGAGCTGACGGAACGGCCGACGCGTCGCCCGCGGGGCGCGCGTCCGCGGCCGGAGTCCTGACATGGATCGAAGGGAACCCGGACGAGGATCGAAAGGAACGGGGAGCGAGACCGTGACGAGACGGGCGCTCCTCGTTCTCGCGTTGTCGGCGGCCGTCGTGCTCGTGTTCGCGCGCGTGCGCGGCTTCGAGTTCCTGACATGGGACGACAACATCAACGTGACGGAGAACCCGCACGTGTTGCGCCCGGGCTTCGACGGCCTCGCGACGCTGTGGCGCGAACCGTACGCGGGCTTGTACGTGCCCGTGGCGTCGACGTGGTTCTGGTGCCTCACGCAGTTGTCGCGTTGGGCCTCGGGCACGACGTCGAACGCGACGCCGCTCGACGCGTCGTCGCTCGATCCCGCTTGGTTCCACGGCGGGAATCTGGTGCTGCACGCGTTGTGCGCGTGGCTCGTGTTCCGCATCGTCGCGCGACTCGTGCGCGACGACGTCGCCGCGTTCGCCGGCGCGCTGCTCGTCGCGTTGCATCCGCTCGTCGTGGAGCCGGTGGCGTGGATCAGCGAAGCGCGTGGACTGTTGGGCGCGGCGCTCTCGTTCGCGGCGTTGGACCTCGCACTGAGCGTGGCCTCCGATTCGGTGCGCGAAGGCGCCGGCGCGTCGCGCGCGACCGCGGCTCGCCTCGGGACGCGTGGAATCGCGTGGCGACTCGCGGCCGCGAGCCTGTGCTTCGCGCTGGCGCTGTTGGCCAAGCCGCAGGCCGTGGCGCTGCCGCTCGTCCTGTTGGCGCTCGATCGCTTCGTGCTCCGGCGCCCGTGGCGGAACGCGTTGCCGCTCGCCGGCGCGTGGTTGGCCGGATCGGTCGCGGTGATCGTCGTCACGAAGAGCGCGCAGACCGACGACATGCTGCGGTTCGTCACGCCGCTGGCGCAGCGGCCCCTCGTGGCCCTCGACGCGTTGGGCTTCTACCTGCTGAAGCTCGTCGCGCCCGTCGGGCTCGTGACCGACTACGGTCGCACGCCCGCGTGGTTGCTCGCGGATCTCTCGCGCGCGTGGCCGGCGCTGATCCCGCTCGTGCTCGCGGCCGCGCTCGTCGCGATCCGTCCCGCGCGCCGGTACCTGCCGGCGTTCCTCGTGTTCGTGCTGGCGCTCTCGCCCGTTCTGGGACTCGTGCCGTTCCTGTACCAGGACGTGTCGACGGTGGGGGACCGCTACGTGTATCCGGCGCTCGTGGGCGTCGCGTTGGCGGTCGCGTGGGCGTACGCGTCGATCGCGGCGCGCTTCGGACGACTGGCGGCCAACGTGGCGGCGTTCGCGCCGACGGCGGCGTTGGGCGTGTCGAGCTTCGCGGCGCTGCCGGTGTGGCGCGACAACACGTCGCTCTTCACGCGCGTGCTCGAGGTCAACCCGAGGAGCTTCAAGGCCGAGAGCAACCTGGCGCTGGCGGCGATGCGCCAGATGCGCTGGGACGAGGCGATTCGACGCTATCGGCGCGCGCTCGAGGTGGGGCCGTCGCGTTGGATCGTGCACCAGAACCTGGGCGTCGCGCTGTATCAAGCCGGTGACAAGGCCGCGTGCGAGGTCGAGCTGGCCAAGTCGTTCGCGTTGCGCCGCGAGAACACGCAGGTCGCGTCGATGCTGGGTTCCGTGCGACTCGAGTTGGGCCGCTACGCGGAAGCGGTCGAGCCGCTGCGGGTCGCGACGGGCCTCGATCCGACGAACCCGGTCGTGGCCGAGTGGCTGGGAGCCGCGCTGCTGCTCGTCAGTCGATCGAACGAGGCCGTGATCGAGTTGCGACGCGCCCTGACGTTGCGCGACACCGTCGGTTCCCGCACGAACCTGGCGCAGGCCCTCGTCGAGACCGGCGACGTGCGCGGCGCCGTCGAGCAGTACCGCGCGCTGGCGAACTCGCCGCAGACGACCGCGGAGATCGAGCTCAGCCTCGCGTGGCTCCTGGCCACGGCCGCGGACGACGGTGTGCGCGACGGCGCCGCGGCGCTCGCGATCGCCGAACGACACGCGCGTCCGAACGAACCGCGTACCTCGCGCGCCCTCGACACCTTGGCCGCCGCGTTGGCGTGCGTCGGTCGTCACGCCGAGGCGGAAGTGCGCGCGAGAGAGGCCCTGGCGGCCCTGTCGGCCGACGACAAGCAACTCGCCGCCGCGATCGAGGAGCGGCGCGCGACGTACGCGCGCGGTCTCCCGTGGCGTTCGCCCGCTCCGGCGAACGCCGCGGTCACGCCCGAGAACGCGGCGCCGCCGACGGACAAGTAGTCGCGTCGATCACGCGCGACGTCGGTGCGTTCCATCGACCTTTGGTTTCGCGAGCGGACCGTCGCTCGCGTGCTCACCAACCGGCCGCCTGTCCGTCCTTGCGCGATTCCGAGGCGCCCACGTACACGCGATTCTCGGCGTCCCACAAGATCGCCTGATAGCCGCCGTAGTCGCCCACGTTCGTGCCCACGACGTGGCCCTTCTTCACCAGCTCGCGCACGACCTCGGGTGCGAAGCCCGACTCGAGCGACACCTTGCCGCCGTCGGTCATCGTCTCGCCCGTCGGCTCGGACGAACCTTCGTGCAGGATGCGCGGCGCGTCGCCGGCCTCTTGGAGGTTCATGCCGAAGTCGATCAGGTTCACGAGGATCTGCACGTGGCCTTGCGGTTGTGTCGCACCGCCCATCACTCCGAACGAGAGCCACGGCGCGCCGTCCTTCGTCACGAACGCCGGGATGATCGTGTGGAACGGGCGCTTCTTGGGCGCGTAGCTGTTGGGCCGACCGGGCGTGAGGTCGAACATCTCGCCGCGGTCCTGCAGTCCGAACCCGCACGGCGGCGTCATGCCCGAACCCATGCCGCGGTAGTTGCTCTGGATCCACGACACCATCATCCCGTCGGCGTCGGCGGTCGTGAGGTAGATCGTGTCGCCGCGATCCACGGCGGGGTTGCCGACCGCGACGCTCTTCGCCGCTCGCTCGCCGACGAGTCGAGCACGTTCGGCCGCGTAATCCTTCGACAGCAGCCCTCGGAGCGGGATCTTCGCGAACGCCGGATCGGCGTAGAGTCGCGCGCGGTCCTCGAACGCCAGCTTCTTGGCTTCGACGAACGTGTGCACGTAGTCGACCGAGCCGAAGCCCATCTTGGCCACGTCGCGTGTCTCCAGGACGTTGAGGATCTGCAGCGCGGCGATGCCTTGTCCGTTGGGCGGCAGCTCCCACACGTCGTAGCCGCGGTAGTTCACCGACACGGGATCCACCCAGTTGCCCTCGTGCGCGGCCAAGTCGTCGTACGAGAGGAAGCCGCCGTTGCGCTTCATGTACGCGTCGATCGCTCGCGCGACGTCGCCCTTGTAGAACGCGTCCGCTCCGTCCGCCGCGATCGCCTCGAGCGTGCGCGCGAGCGCCTCGTTCTTCCAGATCTGGCCCTTCTTGGGCGTGCGACCGTCGATCGTGAACGTCTCGCGGAAGCCCTCGAACTCGACGAGCCGCGCCGCGTTGCGCTCCCAGTAGTAGGCCACGAGCTCGGTGACCGGCGCACCCTCGCGCGCGTAGCGGATCGCGGGCGCCAGGACCGTCTTCAGCGGCAAGCGTCCGAACCGCGCGTGCAGTTGGCTCCACGCGTCGACGCAGCCCGGTACCGACACGGGCAGCGGACCGAGCGACGGGATGCTCTTCAAGCCGCGCCGCGCGAACTCGTCCGCGGTCAGCATAGCTGGGGAACGACCGCTGCCGTTGAAGCCCGCGAGCTTCTTCGCCTTGGGATCCCACACGATCGCGAAGAGGTCGCCGCCGAGTCCGCAACCCGTGGGCTCGAGCAGCGCCTGCACCGCGTTGGCCGCGATCGCGGCGTCGACGGCGCTGCCGCCCTCGCGCAGGACTTCGATCGCCGTCTGCGTCGCCAACGGAATCGACGTCGCGGCCATGCCGTGTCGCGCGAGGACTTCCGAGCGCGTCGCGAACGTGCGACCCGTGACGCGATCACCGACGGGCAGGACACACGCGGCCAAGACCAAGGCAGGTAGGACCATGGCCGCAGTGTCCGCGTCGCGCGGCGCGAACACAAGCCGGACGCGCGCGGCGCGCCCGGCTCCCGAAGGTCACTGCGTGACGCTGGTCAGCGTGATCGGCCCCGGCGACACGCCGGTGGGCACCGGGATCGCGGTCGTGAGCAGCCCCGTGACCGGATCGATGCGCGCGACGGACACCGTGTCCGAGCCCGCGTTCGTCGAGTACACGAAGCGCCCCGTCGGGTCGATCGCCAGGTCGTAGGGGTGCGAGCCGTCGTTGATCGACTGGATCGGGCTGCTCAAGGAGCCGTCGATCAGCACGCGGTGCGCGTTGACGCTGCCGGCGCCGAACGTGTCGAACTCGGCCGAGTACGCGAACGCACCGTTGGGCGTGAAGACCAACGCGACGGGTTCGGTGCCCGCGGGCATGGCCGGCGGCAGCGGAGTCAACGCGCCGCTCGTGCGGTCGACGCCGAAGCGTTGGATCGAGTTCGCGTCGATGATCACGCCGTACGCCCACGTGCCGCTCGGATGGAACGCCAGGTCGAACACGCCCTGCGTCGTCGCGGCGGGTGCGGAGACGCTCGGCGCGCCCGTCTGCGGATCGATGGAGAACACGGCGATGCTCGACGTCGCCGGCGAGCTCGTGCCGCGGTTGGCGACGTACAGGAAGCGACCGGTGGGATCGACGCCCAGCGACGTGGGATTGAAGCCCACGTACGTCGTCGAGATCGGCGTGAGACCGCCGGTGGTGCGGTTGATCGTGTAGGCGGTCATGTAGCCGTCGTCGGGCACCAACACGTCGCGCGACGTCGCGAACACGAATCGTCCCGAGGGATCGACCGCCACGTGCGAGGGCTTGCCGGCCAACGGTTGCGCGGGCAGCACGCTCGTGAGGATGCCGTTCGAGGCGTCGACGTTGAAGATCGAGATCGAACCCGAGCCCGCGTTCGACACCCAGGCGTAACGCAGTCGCGGATCGATCGCGATGGCCGAGGGGTCGACGCCGGTCGCCGACACGCCGGTCTGCGTGAGCGTGCCGTTCTGCGCGTTGATGCGGTAGCTCGTGACGTCGCCCGAGCTCTTGCCGGCCACGTGGACGAAGCGCGGAACGCTCTTGATCGGACGATCGCCCAGCGCGAGGACCAGGTCCGTGGGCGTGCCGCGCACGCGGCTCGTGCCGATCTGCGTCAGCGCCCCGGTCGTCCGGTCGATCGAGAACGTGAGGATCTCGCCCGAGTCACGCGTGGCGACGTACGCGAATCGTCCGGCCGGATCGACCGTGATCGCGGTGGGGGCGATGCCCGCCAGGTACGTCTCGATCTCGTTCAAGGCCGAGGTCGTGTCGTCGATGCGGTACGCCTTGAGGTTGTTCGAGCTCTGGTTGACGACGTACGCGAACTTGCCGGTCACGTCGGCGCGGATCGCGACGGGTTGGTCGCCCGCGGCGTGCAACGACTGGGGCACGAGCGTGCCGGTCGCGAGGTCGAAGCGCACGGGCAGGACGTCGTCGAAGGCCTCGAGGGCCAGGTACACGATCGGCTTGCGCGGGTCGACGCCGAGCGACACGGGACGTCCGCCGTTCAAGGCCAGCGGAGCGCCGGCCGAGGTCAGCGTGCCGTTCGTCGCGTCGACGCGGAACGCCGCGAGTTGGCTGCCGACGCCGTTGTCCGCGCCGCGCATCGTGACGAACAAGAGGCCACCCGTCGCGTCGAACGCCAGGTCGGAAGGCTGCGTGCCCGTCGTGATCGGCGCTCCGACCGGCGTGAGCGCTCCCGTCGTCGGATGGATCGAGAACACGTCGAGCTGATTCGAGCCACGATTCGTCACGTAGGCGAAGCGCCCCGTCGCGTCGATGGCCATACGGTGCGGACCGGTGCCGCACGCGGCGGGCGCCGCGCGGTCGAGCCAGCCCGTCTGCGCGTCGACCGCGAACACGGACACGTTGCTCGTCGTCTGGTTCGGCGCGTAGGCGAAGCGGCCGTTGGGATGGAACACCAACGTCTCCGGCCCGCTCTCGGCGCCGCCCGTGACGACTTGCCCGATGCGGCGCAACTCGCCGTTGGTGACGTCGTTCGTGAAGAAGGTGATCGAGTCGTCGGCGGCGCTGATCGAGTACAGCATGCGCGGAGCGCGCACGACCTGCAGCTCGAGGCGCGCATGGGCGCTGCCCGCGGAGTTCTGCGCCGTGACGTCGTAGGTGGTGAGCTCCGACGCGACCAGCGGCGTCCCGGTGATGGCGCCGGTCAGCGGATCGAGCACGAGGCCCGAAGGCAACGGCGGTGCGACGTGGTAGCTCGACACCGCTCCCGACACGGTCGGGAGCAACGGCGTGATCGAGACCTGCGAGATGCCGAGGAGCGTGTCGACGGAGTAGGCGAGGCCGGTGGGCGCGACGCCCGGGCCGCCGCCACCGCCTCCGCCACCACCGCCACCACACGCGGACAGACCCAAGAGCGCGAGAAGGACGAAGCGGCTCGAAGTGCGGTTCATGTTGTCGATGTCCCAGAAGGGCTCACCGCTGCGTCGTGCGACCCCGCCTGCCACGGTCGGTGTCGCCGCGCGTGCGGCGAGCAGTCGGATCCGCGTCACGTCCGGGCCTGCCTGGTCCCGGAGCGCGCGTCTCCTCGAAGAAGCCTATCCCTGTTTGGCGAGAGGGGACGAACCGTTGCAGCTCGAAAACGCGGAGCCGGAAGCCCGGAAACCTGCAGGGATTTCCTGCATGAGCGTTTCCCGAGGCGCCCGTGAGGCTTCGACGTCGAGCGGTGCGAGGCACGAAAGGGCGCGAATTCCCCGCTGGGAAACGCTTTCCGGGCCTGGACCGCCCGACGGATCGGTTGCGCGAGGCGCCGGCGAACGCGTGAAGCGATCTTCAGACGCGGATTCGGTCTTCAGGCAGGGATCACGCTGCGACGCTCACGGAGCGCCGGACGCTCGACGTGTCGGACGTGCTCGACGTCACGCTCCGACGCGTGCGCGCTCGAGCAGTCGCGCCGCCATCGCGCGCGCCTTGATCACGCACTGGTCGGAGTTGTCGTACTCGAAGCGCCCGAATCGACCGAGCGGCAGGAGATTCGAGCTCTCGAGCCAGTCGAGCGCGACCTGGCGACGCGTGGCGTACGCGTGATCGAACACCACGTAGGCTTGTCCGATCTGCTCGCGATCCGTGAAGAGGACTTCGTCGTTCCGCACGAGGCCCGTGTTGACGAGTCCGTCGATCAGTTCCTTCTCGAGCTCGCGCCCGGGGAACGGACGTCCGCCTTGCACCGTCACCTCGCACAAGAGCGACGTCTTGCCCGTGGGCGCCAACGTGGGCGAGTAGTTGGACATGTACGTGACGCGATTCGTGGGACCTTGCGACGCGTGCGGCAGGTAGATCCACGACAAGTCGGGGTGCTGCGCGCGGTCGAGGGCCACGAGCACGCACACGATGCCGTTGTACTCGAGCTTGCGGCAGGCCTCGCTGACCTCGCGCGGCATGCTCGGCACGACGTCGGGCAGGAACGTCAGGCTCAACGTCGACACGACGAGGTCGAACGCCTCGCCGTTCACGCGCCAACCCGCGCCGTTGCGAACGAGATCCGTCACCGGCGTCGACAGGTGCATCACCACCGGCAAGTCGCGCGCGATGCCGTCCGTGATCGCCTGGAAGCCGCCGTTGCGCGGGTAGTAGAAGATCGACTGGTGCGTGTAGCCCTCGGTGCGGATGCCCACCGACGAGCGCAACACGTCGTCGACCGGCGCGTCGGGCACGCGGCCCGCGACCCAGTCGCTCGTGAGGAAGTCGAGGTCGCGCTTCCAGACCTTCTTGTTGTACGGGTCCATGAAGTGGTCGGCGATGCCGGCGCCGAAACGCCAGCGCACCCACTTGCCGAACTCGGCCGGCGCGGTCGACTTCGTCGTCGTGCGTTCGTGCCAGGCCTGCACGTAGCCGCGCAAGCAGTCGAAGTTCGCTTCCGGCGGCAGGTCGCCGAGTCCGTTCTCGAACGGGTAGTTCACCCAGCGCTGTCCGTAGCGGATGCGCGTGTGACGTTCCTTCTCCACGAAGGCCGCGTCGCCGCCCGTGCGGTCCTTCATCCACTGCATGGCGGGCTTGTCCTTGCTGTAGAGGATGTGCCCGCCCGACACGTCGTAGGTGAAGCCGTCGACCTTCTTCGAGCGGCACAGTCCGCCCGGCACCGCGTCCGCTTCGAAGACGTGGATGTCGCTTCCGGGGTGCCCGCCCTCGATCAGGAATCGGGCGAGGGAGAGGCCGGAGATGCCGGCGCCGAGGATCGCGATCTTCAAGGTTCGGGTCTGGGTCCGGAGGGGAGGCGTGGGGAGACGAGCGCGAGATCCTAGCCTACGACACGGATCGCGCACGAGCGCGCGCGGCGCTTCCACGACTCGAAGTCCGCGCGCACGCGCCCACCCGGTGTCAGCGCGAACGCACCAGGTCGACGGTTTCGACGCCCGACCGCTCGAGCGCGGGGCCGGCTTCGGCGAGCCAACGGCGCGCGTCGGTGACGTAGCCCGCGGTGGGGGCGAGGCCGGGCTGCAGCGCGCCGAAGTAGGCGTTGAAGCCCTCCATGCACGCCTCGCGCGCGTACTTGGCCGCGCACGAGGCCAGCGCGACCGCGAAGGACGTGCTGTCGGCCTTCTCGGCGAACACGACGCGCATCGCGCGTCCCTCGTCGTCGTCCAGGCGATATTCGGAGCTCTGCGGCAGTTCGCGGACCACGTTCACCTCGGCGCGCGGGAACGTGGTGCGCAGGAGCGGCGCGTAGCGCATGCGACCGCCGTGTCGGTCGACGACCAGTTCGAGTCCTTCCTGTCCGAAGCGCGTCCACAGCTCGGTCAGGAACGGCGTGCACGCGCGCCAGTGCGTCGCACCCTTGCTGCCGGTGACGTCGAACGACGCGTTCAACTCGGAGGGCGGCACGGCGCGCACGCCGAGCAGCGCGACCTCGACCCCGGCCCGCGCGAGCACGTCGCGCAGGCGCGCGGTCACGTGGAGCAACGCGTCGCCGCCGCACTCGGGCGCGAGACGTTCGGGCAGATGCTCGTACCAGCGTTCGCGCGCGAGGCCCGTCGCGCGCAGTCGCTCGGGTGTCGCCTCGAGGAACTCGCGCGTCCGCTGGAGGGGTTTCGACGTGGCACGATGAGCCGCTTCGAAGGCGAGCACGGTGCTCTCGAGACGCCGCGCGCCGATCGCGTTGCGCGTGAAGACGACCTTGGAATCGGCCACGACCAGGCGTCCGCCGTCGCACGGGTCGTCGCGCTCGAGTTCGGCGGTCACGACCTCCGCCAGCGCCTTCCACAGGTCGCGCGTGCGCGGCGGCACGCGGAACGCGCTGACGCCGATCGACAGCGGCCCGAGCATCGGACCGAGTCCGGCCTCGTCCAGCCCCGCCAGCACGCGCGGTGCGAACGCGGCGCCGGCGGGTGGGCGCGCGGGCGAGAACAACGTCGCGCCGTCGTCGCGCGGCGCGGCTCGTCGGTGGGCGCGGCGGAGTCCCATGGATCGTGTGCGGTGCTCGACGTCGTCGGGCGCGCGCCGAGGCGCGCCCGCGGAGCGTCAGCTCTTCGGTGCGCGCGCGTCGGGCAGCGGATTGCGCGTGTTGCGGTTCTTGACGAGCAGGACGATCGCGAGCGTGGCCATGCCCATCGACACGATCTGCGAGGTCGACACGGCGCCGCCGAACCACACGCCGCGGACGTTGTCGCCGCGCAGGAGTTCGACGCTCGAACGCAGGATCGCGTAGATCAGGATGATCCACAACGACACCTGTCCCGCGTAGCGGCGTCGCTTCAGGATCTGCCATCCCACGAACGCCACGATCAAGGCCTTGATCATCATCAGCGGTTGCGTGGCCCACAGGACCTTGCCCGCGTTCTCGGGCCCGAAGAGGCTGTCGTGCGGCAGCGGATCGGGCACGCGCAGCGTGATCGGGAACGGCAACCACTGGAAGCGCTCGGGCACGACCTTGCCGTAGTCGTCGCCCACGAGCAGGCACCCGATGCGTCCGATCGCCTGGCCCACGAACCCCGCGACGAGCCCCAGGTCGAGCGCGTGGATGGCGCGCACCTTGTGTCGCCGCGCGGCCCACATGCCGACGCTGATCGCGCCGATCATGCCGCCGTACATCACGAGCCCGCCCTTCCAGATGAAGAGGATGGACAGCGGATCGTGCAGGAAGCCCTGGCCCACCTCGGAGCCGCGCAGCATCTCGACGATCACGTACATGAGTCGCGCACCCAGGATGACGCCCACGACGATCCACACCGTGATCGACTGGTAGCGCGCCGGATCCTCCTTGGGATCGTCGCCGTAGCGCGACGCGAGCTTGCTGAACAGGTGGGAGCCGACCAGGAACCCGATCGCGACCATGAGACCGAATGCGCGGATCGGAAGGTCGAGCCCGGGGATCTCGAAGAGGATCGGATGCATCGCGGGAGTGTAGCGAGCCGGCCCGCCGAGTCGAACTCGGCGCGAGAACCGCGTGAAGCCGCGCCTCGTGCTTGTCCGCGGGCCGGCGGCCGTTATCCTCCCTCGCCCGCGTCGGCGGGCAGCGGCTGCGCGGACGCATCCGTTCGGACGTTCGATTCGTTCCGGGGCGCGTCGCGCCCCGTCGGTGCCCAGGAGGCACGTGCCCACGCGGCACGGAGAGCCGGGCGGCACGTGCCTTCGAGGCACGGAGAGGTGGCGCGGCGTGGTCGATCACGAAGAAGTCGATGGTGGCGGTCGGGACGGAGGTCGTCGCGAGCTGCCCGGAGTGAAGGTCTTCGTGGAGGGGCGATATCGCAAGCTCACGCGCGATTTGCCCCAGACCGTGTTCTTTTGCCCCGAGTGCAAGGGTCACCCGCGACGTCGGCAGAAGTGCGCCCGCTGCGAGGGCTTCGGCAAGCTGACGCGCGATTCGGTGCAGGAGCTGATCGGTTGGGTCGTGGGCGCGTTCTTCAAGACGCGCAAGAACAAGTTCCACGGCGCCGGACGCGAGGACGTCGACGTGCGCATGTTGGGCGGCGGTCGCCCGTTCGTGATGGAGGTCTTGAACCCCAAGGTCCTCGACGTCGATCTCGCGGCGGTCGAGAGCGAGATCAACAAGCGCAACGCCGGTCGTCTCGAGGTCGTGGGCCTGCACTGGACCGAGAAGGACCGCGTGCGCGTGATCAAGGAGACGCCGCACGCCAAGGAGTACGAAGCGCTCGTGACGACGGAAGGTCCGGTCGCGCCCGAGAAGATCCGTGACCTCGTGGGACGACGACTGACCGTGACGCAGCAGACGCCCGTGCGCGTCGCGCACCGTCGCGCCGACAAGGCGCGCGAGCGCTGGATCGAGTTCCGCGCGGTGGAACCCGGCCCCGAGGCCGGTCAACTGCGCGTGAGGTTGCGCACCGAGCACGGGACCTACGTCAAGGAAGCGATCCACGGCGAAGGCGGCGCGACGACCCCGAACCTGTCGCAACTGCTCGACGTGCAGTGCCACTGCAAGGAACTCGACGTGCTCGAGATCCTCGACGACGAGGGCGAGAAGCTGGCCGTCGTGAAGCGTCCGGCCGTGTTCGGCCAGGACGTGTGAGCCCGACCACGCCCGCGAGGGCCTCCACGGGTGCGACTCGCGAGAGCCGTCGTCGCCGCGGCGCGTCCATGGCATGATCCACGGCGGCATGTCGTCGTCCGTCTCCCCGGAACCTCGCGACACGCGGCGCACACGAGTGGCGTGGGCGTTCGTCGCGCTGCTCGTCCTTCTCGTCGCATGGTGGCGCGAGACGGGGCTGTCGTTCCAGTTGCCGACGACGGTGCTCACGGACGAACGCGTGTACCTCGAGCAGATCGAGGCGTTCGAGAGCGGCGTCGAGAACCCGGCGACGCTGCCGCGCGCGGGTTTCTACCCGCACCTGCCGGCGCGCCTCGCCTGGGCGACGTGGCGCGCGACCCACTCGTCGCCGGCGAGCGCGCCGGTCGTCTCCGACGCACACGACGTCGCCGCGCACCTCGAGCGATCGGCCGAGCTGCACGTCCACGTGCGGCGCACGGTGGCGTGGTTGTCGCTGCTCGCGATCCCGGCCGCGTACGTGCTCGCGCGTTCGTCGAACCCGCGCCGCCGCGGCCAACCGTCACCTTCTTCTTCGTCGTCGTTGTTCGCGTCCACGTCGGCGCCGGCGTCGCGAGGGTCTCGCGCCGAGAACCCCTTCGGCACGAGACGTGTGGCGCTCGTCACGAGCGCCCTGATCGCGACGAGCATTCTGGGAGAGATCTACGGACAGGAAGGCCGACCTCACGCGGCGTTCCTGGCTCCGCTGATGTTGGCCGTCGCGGCGGCGATCGAGCTGCGGCGTCGGCCGACGTTCCCCCTCGCGCTGGCGTGCGGACTCGCCGTGGGGTTCGGCGTCTCGATCCTGCAGACCGGGTTCTTCCTCTTGGGGCCCGTGGTCGCGGCGCTCGCGTTGGCCGAACGCGTGTCCCTTCGTCGCCGGCTCGAGTTGTTCCTCACGGCGCTCTTGCCCGTGGTCGCCGCGTTCGTGTGGGCCTATCCGTTCCTGTTCGTGGAGGTCGTCGACCCCGAATCGCACGTGGGGCACGGCTTGTTGGGCGAGGGGAGCGTGGGCTGGAACCTGATCACGGGCAGCGGTTTCCTCGTGATGCTCGACGCGCTGTGGTCGTACGAGCCGTTGTCGTTCGCGGCCGTCCTCGTCGCGGCGTTCCTGGGCGTGCGCGCGTGGACGCGTCGAGGCACGCGCGCCGTGTTCGCGCTGCTGTCGCGTCCTCGCGATTGGAGCGACGCGCAGAGCTCGACCGCGGTCGTGTGCGCCTTCCTCGTGCCGTACGTGGTCTTGTTCGGCCTCTACGAGCGCACGTTTCCCCGTTACGCGTTGCCGCTCTTGCCGTTCACCGCGTGGGGCGTGGCGCGCGTGCTCGCGGGACGCGCCGAGGACGATGCGGAGCCGTCACGAACTCGCGCCGGGCGTCGTCTCGTGTCGTCGACGTGGCCCGCGATCGCGGCGGTCGTGTTCCAAGGCCTCCTGGTCGCGCAACTGGCGCGCGTGCGCGCCGCGCCCGACACGTTGGCGCAGGCGGCCGAGTGGATCGAACGCGAGCTGCCGCGCGACGCGCGCGTCGGTGTCCTGCGCAACGACGACCTGCCGCTCTTGCGTCGACCCGAACAGCGAGCGCAACTCGTCGGAGCCGTGTTCGCGCCCCATCAACCCTGGCTCGCGTACCAGTCGCGGTTGGGGCGCGGGCCGTGGGACGAACACGCGCGCGACGTCGAGGCGATCCGTGCGGCTCGCGGCGACGACACGTCGTCGCGGCTCTTCGAGACGGGGATCCGCTACGTCGTCTTGCGTTCGTTCGGCAACCCCTGGCGCACCGACATCGAACGCGTGTACGCCCGCATCACGCGCGACGCGACGTTGCGTGCGACGTTCCGCCCGATCGACGACGACGACGAGCGACCGTTCGTGCCGCGCGACCAGCCCGACGCGTTCCCGCGCGAGGCGTTCTGGATCGGGCGACTGTGGCGCGCCGAACGCGTGGGGCCCGTCGTGCGGATCTGGGAGCTCCGCGGCGACGGCTAGTCGATGCGTCGCGCGTTCAGGCGATGGCGGTCAGCAGGCGCGCGACGGGGAAGTCGGCGCCCGCGCGCGGCTCGGGGAACGTGTCGCAGGCCACGAACCCGTCGTCGCTGCGCGGTTCGCACAGGTAGACCGCGATCGCGCCCAACGGTTGTTCGGTCAAGACGATCGGCGTCCCGGCGCGCAACGTGCGCGACTCGCGTCGCCACGACACGTCGAGCGCGCGTTCCGCGCTCGCTTCCAAGATGGCGCGCGACGATTCGGCTCCGATCCCTTCGACCCGCGCCACCTCGAGCTCCGCGCGCGCGTCCGCCGCGAGACGCGTCACCGTGAGACCGTGACGTTCCAGGTGCAACGCGGCCTCGGGCGAGAGAGCGTAGCCGTACGGGCGTTCGACGAACTCGGTGCCCAGGAACCGCGCGACGTGGGGGAGCCACACGCTCGTCGGCGCGCCGTCGAGCTGACGCGGCGTGCGCGTCAGGATCTCGATCTTCTCGTCGAACGCGAGCAACTCGGAGCGCACCGCGATCCGCCGCGGCGGCAGCACGCAGCGCTCGAGCAGGTCCACGATCTCGGGTCCGTGCTGGGTCGCGTACCGGAGCGTCTCGAGCACGAACGCGTACGTCACCGCCACGCGCGTCTCGAACGCCTGGTACGAGAAGGCCTCGAGGAGGACGTCGAGGCGATTCGTGAGGCCGCGGTAGTTGCTGCCGAATCGCGGATGGTGCGTGTACGTCATCCAACCTCGGCCGCTGCCGCCTTCGTCCTCGACGAAGTTGCCGTACCAGCTGGTGTCGAAGCCCGCGTTGCGCTTCACCGCGGCGGTGACGGCCGGCAGGAGCGACTCGCGCATGAACAAGATCGGCTCGACGCGGCCGGCCTCGATCGTGTGCGGCACGTCGTACGTCAGTTGGAAGCGGTGCACGGAGCCGTTCGTGGCGTGGCAGTCGATCGTCAGGTGCGGGCGCCACGGGCGACACACGCGCGACTGCAGGAGGCGCATTTCGACCGCGTCCTGGCGCATGTAGTCGCGGTTCAGGTTGATGCCGCTCGCGTTGACGCGCGTGCCGACGCCGCCGGGAGGACCGATCTGGCCCTCGAACTTGGCCACGTTCAGCGCGCGGTTCGCCGGATCGATGCGGTCGTTGCCGTCGGGGTTGAAGAGCGGCACGACGACCAGCACGCAGCGCTCGAGGAGCCCGTCGGGGTCGTGGTCGAGCAGGTCGCGCACCAACATCAGGTTCGCTTCCTTGCCTTCGACTTCGCCCGCGTGGATCCCGCAGATCACGAGCACGATCGGCAGACCGCTGCGCCGCGCCTCCTCGGGGGTGCGGATGCCGTGCGCGTTGAGGACGAGGAGCGGCAGTTCGCGTCCCTCGGGACTCGCGCCAAAGCTCGTGACGTGCAGACGCCGGTCTCCGCGCGCGGCCAAATCGTCCACGTACCGCATCACGTCGGCGTGCAGCGACGTCTCGCGCCAGGACGTCGCCTCGGCTTTCGTGAGCGGGTGCGGCACGACTACAGGACCACGCCGATGACTTCGGTCTCGAACACGAGGTTCGCGCCGACGTAGCCCTGCACGCCGTAGAAGAACATCTTCGAGCGCACGCGGTTCTCGCGCGCGACGAACACGAGCCGCTGACCGGGTTCCACCTGTCCGCGGAAACGCGTGTCGTTCAGGCCGCCGAATCCGATGAACCCCTTCTGTTCGGGGTGGCGCATCAAGTGGTCCCACGAGGCCAACTGCGCCGCCGTCTCGATCATCAGGACGCCGGGGAACAGCGGACGGCCGGGGATGTGGTCCTTGGCCCACCAGTCCTCGCCGCGGATGTCCTTGAAGCCGATCGACGCGCGTTCGTCGCTCGAGAACCTCACGACGCCGTCGAGCAGCGCGAACGTGCCCGCTTGCTTGAGCGTCTGGTAGATCTGGTTCTTCGTCGCGAACAGCTTCGTGAAGTCCAGGGTCGAAGGGTCGAACTTGGTCGCTTCGGGCATGGGCGGTGTGGGTGAGGGGGGACGAACGGGTCGTTTCGGTCGGGGAGTGTGACCGCGACCGCCCCGACGCGCAACGAAACGACCTTGGATCGCGCGCGGACACCGCTACGATCGCGTCATGAGGAACGAGTCGGACGAAAGCGGTGCGACGAGCGGCCCGGGAGGTCGTCTCGAGCCGGACGGACCCGAGCGCGCGCGGGCCGGGGACACCGTGGCTTCCGCGTCCCCTTCGGCGGAACTCCCCGCGGAGGCACGCGCGGCGACCGTGTGCGTGCACGGTGGTCACCGGCCTTCGGCCGCGAACCCGGCCGTCGTCGCACCGATCGTCCACAGCACGACGTTCCGCCTGAGCGACGACGCGTACGCGCACATGCTGCGCGGTCGGGCCGACGAAGCGCTGATCTACTCGCGCATCAAGAACCCCACGCTCGACGTGGTCCAGTCGCGCATCGCGCGGCTCGAGGGCGCCGAGCGCTCGATCGTGTTCGCGTCGGGCATGGCGGCGGTGCACGCGGCCACGATGAGCCTCGTCGCGTCCGGATCGTGCATCGTCGCGCACCACGAGATCTACGGCACGACGTGGGACCTGTTCACGAACCTGCTCGCGCCGTTGGGCGTGCGCGTCGTGTACGCCGACCTGTCCGACCCGGCGACGCGCGAGCGCACGATCGCGGCCGAGTTGCCCGCGCTGGTGTACGTCGAGAGCCTCTCGAACCCGACCCTGAACGTGGCCGACGTCCCCGCGATCGCCGACGTCGCGCATCGACACGGTGCGGTGTTGGTGGTCGACGCCACGTTCGCGACGCCGATGTTGCAGCGTCCGCTGGAGCTCGGAGCGGATCTCGTGCTGCACTCGGCCACCAAGTACATGGGCGGACACTCCGACATGACGGGCGGCGTGGTTTCGGGCTCGCGTGAGCGGATGCAGCCCGTCTTCCGCTGGATGCAGGTCGCGGGCGGTTGCATGGATCCGCACGCCGCGTCGGCGCTCGACCGCGGGCTCAAGACGTTGCCGCTGCGCATGAAGGCCCACGTCGACAACGCACGCGAGCTGAGCGAGCACCTCGCGCGCCATCCGCGCGTCGCGAGCGTCGCGTACCCGGGCCTCGCGTCGCACCGCTCGCACGCCGTGTCGCGACGCGTGTTGTCCGCGCCGGGCGGCATGCTCGCGTTCGTCGTGCGCGGCGGCGACGTCGCGGCGCTCGATTTCCTGCGCGCGCTGCGGATCGCGATCGAAGCCTCGAGCTTGGGCGGCGTCGAGACGCTCGTGTCGCTGCCCTTCAACACCTCGCACGCCAAGTTCACCCGGGATCAGCGCGCCGCGGCCGGCATCGTGCCGGGTCTCGTGCGCGTGTCCGTCGGCGTCGAGGACGTCCGCGACTTGATCTCGGACTTCGATCACGCGCTGTCCAAGACCTCCGGTTCGTGAACGCACATCGACCATGACCACCACCACGCACACGCGCGACTTCGTCCACGACTTGAACCACGCCTACGAACGCCTCCACACGCGCAAGGAGGACGCGTTCTGGGCCGCGTACATGGGCAACACCGACGATCCGGCCGCGGCGCGCGCGGAACTGGACGCGCGCGAGATCGAGCTGAACGCGTTCCTGCGCGATCCCGCGCGGCTCGCCGCCGTGCGCGAGGCGATCGAGCGCGCCGAGGCGACGCTCGACGGCGACGACGCGGACGCGATCCCGTCGGCGGAGGAGTTCACGGCGCTCAACGGCTGGTTGGCCACTTTCGAGGCTCACGTGATCGACTCGGCCGAAGCGCGCGCGTTGGCCGACCGCATCGTCGAAGCCGAAGGTGCCTTGGCGCAAGAGCGTGCCAAGTTGCAGTTGAGCCACGTCGACGAGCACGGCGCGCGCGTCGAAGCCGGTTCGATCAAGCTCGGCACGCTGCTGGGCTCCTCTCCGCACGAGAACGTGCGTCGTTCGGCCTGGGAGGGGCTGCGATCGATCGAGCCGCACGTCCTGACGCGCGGTTTCCTCGACGTCGTGCGCATGCGCAACCGACTCGGCCGGATGTCGGGCGCGGAGGACTACTACGACTGGAAGGTGCGCCGCGTGGAAGGCGTCTCGAAGCACGACGTGTTCGAGCGGCTCGACGACCTCGAGCGCAAGACGCGCGACGCCGCCAAGCGCTCGATCGACGAACTGCGCGCCCGAAAGGGCGCCGAGGCGGTCCGTCCGTGGAACCTGCGCTACACCGTCGCGGGCGACGTCACGAAGGAACAGGACCCGTACTTCCCGTTCGAGGCCGCGATCGAACGCTGGGGGCGCTCCTTCGCGCGTTTGGGGATCCGCTACGAGAAGGCCGAGCTCGTGCTCGACCTGATCGACCGCAAGGGCAAGTACGAGAACGGCTTCATGCACGGCCCCGTGCCCGCGTGGCGCGAGGACGGACGCTGGCGTCCGGCGCGCATCCAGTTCACGGCCAACGCGATTCCGGGCATGGTCGGTTCCGGTCGCCGCGCGACGGAGACGTTGTTCCACGAGGGCGGGCACGCGGCGCACTTCGCCAACATCGACATGCCCGCGCCCTGCTTCAGCCAGGAGTTCGCGCCCAGCTCGGTCGCGATGGCCGAGACGCAGAGCATGTTCCTCGACAGCCTGCTCTCCGATCCCGACTGGCAGGCGCGGTACGCGCGCACGATCGACGGCCGGGCGATGCCGACCGAGCTTCTGTTGAAGGGCATCGAGGTGTCGCAGCCGATGGCCGCGTGGAACCTGCGCGCGATGTGCGCCGTGTGCTACGCCGAACGCGCGATCTACGAGATCCCCGACGCCGAGCTGACGGCGCAGCGCGTGCTCGACACGATCCGCGAGATCGAGGCGCGACTCCTGTTCCTGCCGGAAGGTTCGCCGAGGCCCGTGTTGTCGGTGCCGCACTTGTTGTCGGGCGAGAGCAGCGCCTACTACCACGGGTACGTGTTGGCCGACATGGCCGTGCACCAGACGCGCGAGTTCTTCCGGAAGCGCGACGGTCACCTGGTGGACAATCCGCGCATCGGCCCGGACCTGCGCGACGCCTACTGGCGCCCGGGCAACAGCTTCACGTTCTTCGACTTCGTCGAGAACCTGACCGGCGCGCCCCTCACGGCCGACGCCATCGCGCGCGACGCGAACCGCACGGTGGGGGAGGCGTTGGACGAGGCGCGCGCCGCGCTGCGTCGCGAGCGGACGTTGCCCGTGAGCTCGGATCCGATCGAACTCGACGCGACGATCCGCGTCGTGCACGGTCGCGAGACCGTGGCCGAGTTGGGCCGCGAGGGCTTCGAGGCGTTCGCGGCCACGTTCGCACGCTGGATCGCGGCGCGCGCGGGCACGTCGAACTCGTGAGGTCGAGCTCGTGAGGTCGTCGTCGCGTTCCGCGGCCGTCACCGGTCGCGACCGCGCGTGTCGGTCTCGCGGCCGTCAGTCGCGAACGTAGATGACGGCTTCGATCTCGGCGCCGACGCGGACGTCGATCGAGACCTTGCCTCGGCGTCCGTCGTTCGTTCGCGCCTCGAGCCGGTACGTGCCCGGGAACAACCAGCGCGCGATCGCCTTGCCGTCGAATCCGGTGCGCACGCGCAGCGTGCCCTTGGGCGCCCCGAACCCGTCCACGTCGACGTCGGCTTGCGGGTTTCCGCGGTCGTCGACCGTCCGCACGCGCAACGCGCCCGTGGCGGGCAACGTCGCGGGCGGCATGCGCAGCGTCGGCGCGACGAAGCGCACGTCCTTGGGCGGCAAGAGCGGCGCTTCCGGCGGACCGTACGTCAGGACGTAGTCGCCGTCGATCACGTCGCGGAACACGAACAGTCCCGAGCCGTCGACGACCGCGGTGCGGCGCAGCTTCGTCTCCTTCGACTCGAGCACGATCACGAGGTCCTCGCCGGCCGCGCCGTCGGGCGCGAGCACCTGCCCGTCGATCAGGCCCGCGGGGCGCACGGCCAACGTGACGTCGACCATCGCCGAGCCCTTCACCAGCAACACGCCGACCTCGTCGCCGTTCAAGCCCTCCGCTTCCGCGCGCACGCGATACGCGCCCAACGGCAGGTCGGCGACGTCGAAGGTGGGTTGACGGCAATCGACGCGTTGACGTGTCGCGCGTTCGTTGCCGACCCAGGTCGGATGCGGTTCGAGCACCAACGTCCAGTTCGCGGGGACCGGCGCGCCCGTGTGCGACACCAACTCGCCGCGGATGCGCCCTCGCCCCGCGAATCGGTCGTCGTTCCGCGGAAGGCTGGGCGTCGCGGGGCCCGCGTTCGGCGTCGAGGCGCGCGCCGCGGCACCCGGGGATTCGAGCGGCGCGTCGTGGACGTGCGCACCGTCGTGCGTCAAGTCGTGCGCCCCGTCGTGGGAGGCCGCGTCGGGGAGCGGCAGGGGCCGCGCGCTCTCGCGTCCACGTCCGACCCAGTACACCGCCGCGACGACGAGCGCGACGAGCGCGATCATCGTCACCGTCAGTCCCGTCGACGCACCCCCGCGCCGCGGGCTACACTCCGTCTCGAGCGATCGCATGATTCGAGAGACTAGCCAACGGCCCACTCGTCCGGTAGCCGCGAGAGGGCCTCGTGCTCGCTCGTTCGCCGCCTCCCTCACCCTCTTCGCGGTCGCGACCGCGGCGGTCGTCGCACTCGATCCGCGCGCGCACGCCGCACCGGCCGCACCGAAGGGGCGCCTGATCGTCCTGGGGTTCGACGGCGCCGACGCGCGCACGGTCGAGCTCCTGATGCAGAAGGGCGAGATGCCCAACTGCGCTCGATTGCGCGACCAGGGCACGTTCGCGCCGTTGGGCACGACCATGCCGGCCGAGTCGCCCGTCTCGTGGGCGTCGTTGAACAGCGGACAGAACCCCGCGAAGACCGGCATCGCGGGCTTCGTGAAGCGCACGTTCGGCGACGACGGAGCGCCGTTGCCCGGTCCGGGTCACGTGGGACACGAAGCGCGCTCGACGGACACGATGCGCCTGCCCGGCGTCACGCGGTTCCTCTCGACGCGCGCGCCGGGACACAACGCCGCGATCTTCGGCGGCGCGTCCTTCGTCGTGTTCTTGTTCGTGTTCGCCTACCTGTTGAAGATCCGGCGCGGCATCGCGCTGTTCCTGGCGGCGTTGTTGGGCGGCGCGGGAGCTTTCGGTGCGTGGACGTGCTCGAGCTACGTGCCGCGCGAGATCTCCGACGTCGTCACGAACCCCACGAAGAGCCGCGGGTTCTGGGAGGTCGCGGCGGAAGCCGGCGTGCCCTGCGTCGTGATCGACGCGGCGATGGAATGGGACCGGCCCGACGTGCCGAACTTGAAGCTCCTCGCGGGCTTGGGCGTGCCCGACGTGCGCGCCAGCAACGGCGACTGGTTCGTGTACACCACCCGCGACGACGTGTTCGCGCGCGTGCCCGAGGGCGAGTCGACGGACACGGGCGGGCTCGTCTTCCGCGTCGACGAGTACGGCGATCGCATCGAGACGGTGCTGTACGGCCCGCGCAACTTCTGGGCGATCGACCGCGCGCGGATCGAACTGGCCTCGCTGCGCGAGGAACTCGCGGACCCGAAAGCCTCCGACGCCAAGGTCGACCGCCTGCGCGCCCGCATCGCGACGATCGAGGAGAGCGTGCGTCGCCTGGAGAGCCAGGCCGAGTTCTCGCGCAGCCAGGAAGGGCGCTGTCACCTCCCGATCGAGATCGTGAAGCACCCGGCCGAGAAGAAGGCCACGGTCACGATCGGCGGCGTGCCGCAGGAGATCGCCGAGGGCCAGTGGTCGAACTGGTATCGACTCACCTTCGAGCTGAATCCGCTCGTCAAGGTCAAGGCGATCACGCGCGCCAAGCTCGAGTCGCTCACGAACCCCTTCCGCCTGTACGTCGACGTGTTGCAGATCGACCCCGCGGATCCCGTGTTCTGGCAACCGGTCAGCCGTCCCGCCTCGTTCGCGCCGGAGTTGGCGCACTCGATCGACGTGCCCTACGAAACGGTCGGCTGGGCCTGCATGACGATGCCCTTCAAGGACCGCGAGATCGACCCGATCACGTTCCTCGAGGACATCGAGGCCACGCACACGACCCGGGTGAAGTTGCTGCGCGCGGCGCTGGCGCGCGACGATTGGCGCGTGCTCGTCGACGTCGAGAGCACGCCCGATCGCGTGCAGCACATGATGTACCAGTACTACGACGAGGGACATCCGCTGTACGACGCGGCGGAGGCGTCGCGCAAGGCGACGTACTTCGGACGCGAGATCGCGCTGCGCGACGCGATCCCCGCCACGTACCGCGAACTCGATCGCCTCGTGGGCGAGGTGATGGACGGCTACCTCGAGCCGGGCGACACGTTGATCCTGTGCGCCGACCACGGCTTCCAGTCGTTCCGTCGTCAAGTGCACTTGAACAACTGGTTGGCGCGCGAGGGGTACCTCGTGTTGAAGCCCGGCGTCACGCTCGACGACCGGCGCTACTTGAAGTACGTCGACTGGACGCGGACGCGCGCCTACGCCGTGGGCCTCGGCATGGTCTTCTTGAACCGCGCCGGGCGCGAGCCGCACGGCATCGTCGACGAGGTCTCGGCGCCGGGCTTGCTCGACGAGATCTCGGCCAAGCTGCTCGCACTGAAGGATCCCGTCACGGGCGCTTCCGCGGTCGAGAGCGTCTACCGCATGGACCGCATCCACTCCGGCCCGTACTTGAAGGACGAAGCGGACCTCATGCCCGGTTTCGCGGCGACCTACCGCGTGTCGTGGGCCTCCACGACCGGCGGCATCGCGCTCGACGGCGGCGAAGGCGGCGCGCCGGTCGTGGTCGCGCCCGAGATCGAGGACAACGAGCTGACCTGGTCGGGCGACCACGTCTCGGTCGCCGAGCACCTGGTGCGCGGCATCTTCTTCTCGAACCGCAGGATCGTGGTCCCGGAAGGCGGCGTGAACCTGTTGCACGTCGCGCCGACCGCGTTGTCCGTGGTGGGCGTGCCGATCCCCGCCGAGTACGACGCCCCGCCGTTGAACTTCGTGCGTTGAGCGCGCGGCGAGGACGCACGTGACCGACGTCGTGACGCTGTCGCCGAAGGACCTCGCGGCGCGCCTCGAGCGCGGCGAGGATCTGCTGCTCCTCGACGTGCGCGAGCGCGACGAGCACGAGATCTGTCGCATCGCGGGCTCGATCCTGATCCCCATGTCGGAGCTCTCCGTGCGGATCGCCGAGCTCGACCCCGACCGTCCCACCGTGTGCATCTGTCACCACGGCGTGCGTTCGGCCCACGTCGCCGCCGCGTTGGCGCGGCTCGATTTCGCGGCGCTCTACAACCTGTCGGGCGGCGTCGACCGGTGGGCCCGCGACGTCGACCCGTCCATGGCGCGGTACTGAGTCGCGCTCCGCCGCGGGGGCCGCGATACCGGGATATCCGACCGCGCCCGGACACGAACGCAGTACCGGATCGCGTCTCTACCGTTCTTTGACGGCTTTTCACCCGAGCTTGCGTGAATAGACGTTCGCTGTGGTCGACTAGGGGGCGTCGCGACGAGGCACGATCGGCGCGAGGGGAGAGGAGCGGGGGACGTCGAGATCCCTGCGTTCCGCGGAGGCCGGGGAGAGACGAGGGCGATCGAGATGGACACCAGCGACACGACGAAGAGCAGGGAATCGACCGAGGCGACGATTCCGACGGCGGCGAACCCGACGGGCATGCACCCGACGGTGACGCACCCCGGCACCGTGCACCCCGGCACCGTGCATTCCAGCACCGTGCACCCCACCAGCGCGAACCCGGTCTTCCCGACCTCGTTCCTCGTGTGGACCGACGCCGAGAGCGGCGAGGAGCTGGGCCTCGCCCTGTCCGGGCCGGACGAACTCGTCCGGTCGCTGCTCGACCACGGGTTCGAGCTCAAGGCGGTCTCCGACGGCGACGCGCCGCGCGCCACGGCGCGGATTCTCGCGGACTTTTTCACCGGCTGACGCGACCGGACTCGAGCGGCGAATCGGCGGATTCGAGGCGGCGTGGCGGCCCGTCCTCCGCGGGGCGCGCCCCGGCCCGCGGTCGTGGCGGTTGGAAGTGCGCAGGCACCTCTATAGAATCCTCGGCTCGTGACCGGGCCGCGTGCCCGGTCGCCTCTCCGTATCCGGGAATCTCCTCACGAGCCCATGACCCATCCCGCCTTGATCGAACGCATCACCCGCTCGCTCGCCTACATGCTCCGCCACCAACCGGAGGAGTTCGACCTCGAGGTCGACGAGTTCGGGTTCGGAGAGATGGACGACGTGGTCCGCGCCCTCAACGAGCGCCTGGGCGAAGCCGTCGACGAGATCGACGTGCGCGAGGCGGTGCTCGGCGGCGATCGCCAGCGTTACGAGATCCAGGGCACGAAGATCCGCGCGCTCTACGGTCACTCGATCGACGTGCAACCGGGCGAGCCCTCGAAGCCGCCGGCCGAGCTGTTCGTGGGCGTGTCGCGCTCCGACGCCGATCGCGCGCGTCGCTACGGATTGCGCGCGGGTCGCCGTCGATTCCTGCACCTCGCGCTGACGCCCGAGGACGCCGTCGAGTCCGGGCGCCGCGCCGCGCACGACTACGTCGTGATCACGGTGCGCGCCGGCGACGCGTGGGAAGAGGGCATCAACTTCTACGACCGCCGTTCGCTGTTCCTGTCCGATCCGATCCCGACCGAGTTCCTCGAAGTCGGCGACGTGCACACGGACGGCATCGGCGACGAGTCCCGTGGCGGCGGCGAGTCCCGTGGGGATCGCGGCGGACACCGGGGCGGCGGCCGAGACGATCGCGGGCGCGGCCACGGCCGACGCGAGGAGCGCGCGCCGCGCGCCGAACCGGCCTACCGTCCCGCCGAGGTCGAGGAGCCGGTCGAGGAACACGTTCACGCCGGGGACGAGGACGAACACGTCCACGAACACGACGAAGGCGAGCTCGAAGTCGTGAGCGAAGGTTCGCACGGCGACGAGGGCGCGCCGCGTGCCGAAGGCGAGGGTCGCCGTCGCCGTCGTGGACGCCGCCGTGGTCGCGGCGGTCGCGGTGGTGGTGGCGAGGAAGGCGCGGCACCGCGTCCCGCCTTCGAGGGCGGCGAACGCCGTCCGGCCGTCTCCGAACACGCTGCCGACCGCGGCGGGCGTCGTCCCGCGCACCCGGCCGAGCGCGAGCCGGTCCGCTCCGAGTACGACGCGCCCGCTCGTCGCTCGCACGACGATCGCCCGCGCCACGACGACCGTCCGGTCCGTTCGGACGCCCCGCGCCGCGACGACCGTCCGCGCCAGGACGATCGCCCGCGGTACGAGGACCGTCCGCGACACGACGATCGCCCTCGCCATGACGACCGCCCGCGACATGAGGATCGCCCGCGCCATGACGACCGTCCCGTGCGCGCCGAAGCGAGCCGCCGCGACGACCGTCCGCGCACCGACGATCGACCGCGCCACGACGACCGCCCGCGGCAAGAGGAGCGTCCGCGCCACGACGATCGCCCGCGCTACGAGGATCGCCCCCGCACGGACGAACGTCCGCGCCAAGACGATCGCCCTCGTCACGACGACCGTCCCCGCCACGGCGGCGGCCCGCGTCACGACGATCGCCCGCGCCACGGCGGTGGCCCGCGCCACGACGATCGTCCGCGATATGAAGACCGCCCGCGTCACGACGATCGTCCGCCGCGCGAGGAACGTCGCTCCGAGCCGGCCCCGCGCCGCGAGGAGCGTCCCGCGCGCTCGAACGGCGGCGGTGGCGGATTCGGTGGGGGCGTGCTGGACGAAGCTCCCGCGCGCACCGAGGCGCCGCGTCGCTCGGCTCCTCCGCCTCCGGCTCGCGAAGTCGAACGCCCGCGCGAACCGCAGCGCGAAACACGTCGTGAGTCCGACGGCGGCGGCTTCGGCGCCGGGATCTGAACGACGATGAACGGAGCGTCCCGAGTCGGACGCGTCGATCGAGGCGCTCCGACGGGCGCGAGGCTTCCGGCGTCCGCGCGGCACACCGCTCGGACGCCGGAAGCACGTCCGGGCCTCCGCGGGGGCGTCGATTCCTCTTCGCGCGACGCATGAACGCCACCTCGAACGTGACGATGATCCTCGATCGCCTCGCCGCGGAGTTCCGCGTCGACGAGCGACGCGACACGTGGTTCGCGGTGCGACGCGAACACGACGCAGCGCTGGCCGCGACGGGATACGGCCCCACGAGCGACGGCGAACAGCGCGTGAGTTCCCTGTCGGGGCGCAAGCCGCTCCACGAGCTCGTCGTGAGGTCCGGCGACCGACTCGAGACGTGGATCGTGCGGCGGTTCAGCCACGGTGGTCTCCTGCGCTTCGTCACGGGCCGCCGATTCGCCGATCCCACGCGACCGTTCCGCGAGATCGTCGCGGCCGCGCACCTCGAGCGCGCCGGCGTCGCCACGCCGCGCATCGTGGCCGCGCGCGCGCGCCGCGCGAGCGTGGTGGGATGGGAGCTCGACCTGGTCACGCGTCGCGTCGACGACGCGGTGGACCTGGGGTGGGTGCTCGGCGGCGTGCGACGCGGCGAGATCGACCGCGCGTGCCTGCCCGTGCTGTGCGCGGCGTTGGGGCTCGTCGTGCGGCGCATGCACGACGTCGGGTTCCTGCACGCGGACCTGACGCCCAACAACGTGCTCGTGAACCGTGCCGCTCTCGACACGCGCTCCGACGCGGGGGCCGAGCCGCGGCTCGTCGTGTTGGACCTCGATCGCGCGCGATACGTCGTGGCCGCGACCGACGAGGACCGGCGCGACAACTTGCGACGCCTGTACCGCTTCGTCGCGCGGCGCGAGGAGCGCGACGGTCGCGTGTTGGGGCGCGACGACTACGCGCGCTTCTTCAAGGCCTACGATCCTTCGGGACGCACGTGGAAAGACGACTGGCGCGCCGTGGAGCGCGCGCACGCGCGGGCCGGCGCGTTCCACGGCGTCGGCTGGGCGCTCGAGTCGGCGTTCGGCAAGGGGCGCGACGTGCGCGAGCGCACCTGACGCGACGTCGTGCGCGCGTCACGCCGCGTGCATGACGTTCGTCACTCGAACGCACCGTTCGCCAGATCGGACGTCTCCGACTCGTCGAGGTGCGCGCGCGGGTACACGGGCCCGTCGGGAGACAGCACGGCCTCGAGGAGGCGTTCGGCCGAGCGCTTGTGTCGCATGCGCAGCAAGGGCGATCGGATGCGGCCGTTCTCGCGTCGCAAGCGCGTGCGCAAGTCCTCTTCGAGCTCGCGTGCGGCCGCCGATTCCCCGGCCGTCGACAACACGAGGACGCGCGTGCCCGTGATCGCGATCCGGTCGGCCAACTCGGCGCCGAAGCGGTCGAGCAACGTCGTCGCGCGCGCGCTCCACTCCAGCGCGGCCGGCAGGTCGCCCGCTTCGCGGAAGATGCGCGAACGGATCGCGGCGGCCAACGCCTCGAGTCGGTTCAAGCCCATCTCGACCGCCAGGTCGGCCGCGCGCTGCAACATCGACGACGCTTCCGGGTCGGCGTTCTCCCACAGGAGGATGCCCAGGAACAGGCGCGCCAACGCCTGGCCGCGGCGGTCCTCGATCTCCGACGCCAACAAGAGCGCTTCGCGCAGGCGCGCCTCGGCTTCCTCGGGTTGGTCGACGTCGAGCAAGAGCCCGCCGAGTCGCGCCATCGCTTCCGCCTCGAGTCGGCGCTCGCCCGCGACGCGCGCGAGGCGCACCGCGCGGCTGGCGGAGGCCAACGCGCGCGCCGGCGTGCCCGACGAACGGTAGATGCGCGCGCGCAACAAGTACGCGGCGGCCAGGATGCCCGGCAGTCCGTACGACGGATCCGAGCGCAGGATCGACAGCGCCGCGTCGGCGTTCTCCATCGCCGGCTCGGAACGGTCCTCGAGCACGTCGATCACGCCCAACGCCAGGTGCGCGAGCGCCTTCTGCGGTTCGGACTGCGAGATCGCGAGCGATTCCTTGGCGAGCTTGCGCGCCTCGACCAGCTCGCCCACGTGACTCTGCACCAACGAGAGGCGGCGCATGGCTTCGCTGCGTTCGCGGTTCTGCTTGGCGCGCGCGAACATGTCGACCGCGTTGCGCAGCATGCCGCGCGCGAGACCGTACTGCCCCGTGCTCACCGCGTAGCGACCGTGGAGCAGGTAGACGCGTCCCACCGACACCGGATCGACGTCGGGATCGAACTCGAGGTCGGCCAGACGGTCGAGCACGGCGCGCTGGTCCTCGCGGATGCCCAGACGGTCGGCGGCGTCGGCGGCGGCTTCCAACAGTTGGATGCGCAATCGGTCGTTCTCGGCCGATCGCGGCAACTTGGTGATCGCCTCGAGACCCCACTGCGACGTGGCGTGCACGCGCTGCGGTTGTCCGCTCGTGAGCAGGCGCTGCAGGAGTTCCGGCAGCACCGAGAGCAGCACGGCGTGATCCTCGGCCGCGCGCAAGTGGAACGCGCGTTGGAAGGCGTCCTCCAACGTGGGCACCTCGCCGTCGGCCGGCGCGAGCGCCGCGGCGGCTTGCGCGTGCAGCTTGAGGCGTTGATCGCGCGTCAACGAACGGTACACGGCTTCGCGCAACGCGGGGCGAGCGAAACGCCAGCGCGCGCCCGACGCGGCCAGCCAACCGGAACGCGACAGACGCAACAGCATCGCGTCGATCTCGCCGCGCTTCTCGCTGGGGAAGGCGCGCGCGAGGAAGTCCGTCTCGATGCGGCCGCCCACGACGGCCAGCCGTCGCAACCACGCGCGGTCGAGCGGCGGCAACGCCTTGTAGCTGTCGGCGATCGCGCGCCGCAGCGAACCGGGCAAGGGCAAGTCTTCGGGCGACACGGTGAGTTCGAGCGGCGAATCCTCCTCGGGCCCGGACGGACGCGCTTCGCCGCGCGAAATCAGCCCGCGCAGGAGCTCGACGACGAGCCCCGGGTTGCCGCGGCTCCGCTGCCACAGCACGTGCGCCAGACGCAGACGCGGCACCGAGTGGTGGAACAGCGCGCGCACGAGCACCAACACGGCCTCCTCGTCGAGGGGCGCCAACGTCAGCGTGCGCGCGCGGCCGCGCGCCGCCAGGCGCTCGCGCACCGCGTCCAACGCGACGGGATCCCGCGGCTTCTCGCCTTCGCGCAAGCAGGCCACGACGAGCATCGGCGTGCCCGCGAGTTCTTCCGCGACGTGCGCCAACACGGCCAACGACACGGACCCGGCCCACGACGCGTCGTCGAGGTGCACGATCAACGGCATGCGACGCGCCAACGCGACGAGCCACGTCGCCAACGCCAACGGCACGGACTGCGGCGCACCGCGCCCCGCCTTGGGATCGAGCGCCAGCATCAACGTCTCGGCCGTGCGCGGCGGCACGAGCGCCATCAATTCCTCCCGCTCACGCTCCTTGGGCGGGACGCTGGGCGGCAGGCGCAAGTAGCGCTCGAGCATGCGCAGGAACGGACCGGCGGGTCGTTCCTCCTCGAGCTCGCGGCAGCGGCCGTACAGATAGAGCGGGGGCGTCGAGCTCGTGCGCACGCGCGAGGCGAACTCGTTCACGAGGCGCGACTTGCCGCTGCCCGCGGGACCGACGACCCACACCGATCCGCCCGCGTCGGCCGGCGCGCGCGGCGCGCGCACCGCCGCGTCGTACGCCGCGAGCAGGTTCTCCATCTCGACTTCGCGTCCCACGAGCGGCGTGCGGTGCCGCGCGTCGGACTCGCCCGTGCCACCGCGTCGCGCGCCGGCGTCGAAGCCGATCTCGCCGCGCCACCAACTGCCGGTCTCCTGCTCGACGAAGCGCAGCCCCAACTCGCTCGACGTGGGGCGGCGCGCGGGATCGCGCTGCAGAGCATCCTCGAGCACGCGGTCGAGGAACGGCGAGAGCTGCGGCACGTGTCGCGACGCCGGAACGTACCGCGCCGTCGCGATCGCGGCGATGAGGCGGTCGGCGTCGGGCGAATCCAGCGCGGCGCGCGACACGAGGCCGCTCGATCCCGGTCCGTCGCTCGCGCGCCGTCCGCGACCGCCCGAGAACGGGTGCGACATCGTGGCCAACTCGTACAGCACGACCCCCAGCGCGAAGACGTCGCTCTGGATCGTGCCGCTCTCCCCGCGTGCTTGCTCGGGCGCGATGTAGGGCAAACTGCCCGGACGCGGCGCCACCGCGCGCGAGGCGTGATCGACGGCGCGGCGCGCGAAGCCCAGGTCGAGCAGCACGGCGCGTCCGTCGGCGTCGAGGCGGATGTTCTCGGGCTTGATGTCGCCGTGGAGGTAGCCCGCGTCGTGCAACGCGGCGAGTCCGCCGGCCACGTCGCGCGCGATGCCGCGCACGATCGGTTCGGGCAGGGGGCTCTTGTCGCGCTCGAGGATCTCGCGCAACGTGTGGCCCGTCACGTAGCGCAGCACGAGGAACCGGCCGCGCGCGTCCTCGCCTTCGGCCATCACGTTCACGATGCCGGGATGTCGGACGGTCAAGCCCGCCTCGGCTTCGTCCTCGAACGCGCGACGCGACCGCGGATCCTCCTCCAACTCGGGGCGCAGGTACTTGACCGCCACGGACGCGCCCGCGGGGAGCGCGTCGAACGGCTCGAGCAGGACGGCGTGGAACACGCGCCCGGTGGTGCCCAGGCCCAGTTCGCGGTCGATCTTGAAGCGCGGAGTCGAAGTCACGAGACGAAAACGGTGTCGGCGTCGGTCGGAGCGTGAGGAGGAGGAACGAATGCTCGATGGGGAACGAGCGGTCGAGTGGGGGAGGTACCTGAGGTCGAAGCGGAGCGGACGGTCGAGGAGTCGCGGACGGTCGATACGGAACTGGCGAACGTGGAGCTGGCGGATGTGGAGCTGGCGAACGTGAGAATCGAACGGTGGCGCGACGCGGTTTCCCGCGCGCGTCAGGCCGACACGCACGGCGCGCGCGCGTCGTGGGCCGGATCGCACGCGGTCATCCGCCCTTGCCGGGTGCGGCGGGCGCCGCGGGTTCCGTCGGCGCCGCTGCCGCGACACCGATCGATTCCTTGAGCAACGTGTCCCAGATCGCGTTCGTGTCGAAGCGCATGCGCGGCGCTTCCTCGCCACCGTTCGCCGCGCCCCCGCCGGCCAAGGCGTCGAACTCCGCGCCGGGCATCGGGATCGGCGGCGCGCCGCGCGTCAGGTCCTCGAGCGCCACGCGCACGACCAACGTCTTCGCGCCCGCGTCGACGCGCGCCTCGCGCACGCCGTGGAGTTTCGCGAGCGCCTTCTCGGCGCGTTTCGCCGCGGCGGCGTCGAACGTGCCGGTCAGGTTCCAGGTGACCGATTCCTCGACCACCTTGCCGACGTCCTGGATGCCGAAGGGCTGCGTCAACTTCGTCAGTCGATCGGCGATGACCTCGGACGTGAGCTTGCCCGGCGCGAAGAAGAACTCGAGGAACCCGCCGCGCGCCTCGCACCAGCGCAGGTCGTTCGACATGCCCAACACCCAGTCGCGCGGCGTCATGCCGGGCATGCCCGCGCCCAATCCGCGACCCAACGTGCGATCGCTGCTCTGGAAGCACGTGAACGCCAACGCCTCGGCGCCGGCCGAACCCTTCTTGACCGCCTTGAGCACGTCCTTCGCGTCGACGGTGGCGGGAGCTTCGACGAGCACGAAGACCTTGCTCGGGCGCGCGGTGGCTTTCATCGGACCGTAGCGCAGCTTGCAGTCGGCGTCCTTGGTCGAGAGTTCGGAGAGCGCCTTGCGCAGCGTGTCGGCCTTGACGTCGTCGGGCAGGCTGAAGCCGAAGACCACCGTCGCGTGACGCACGGGCGGATAGAGCGCGTCGGCGGCGCGCGTCGGCGACGCGGGCGGCGCGCCTTCGCCCTGCACCTCGTCGACCGCGCGGGTCGCGGGCGTGCGCGCCGGTTCGGCGGAAGTCCACGCGGGGAGCAGGGAGGTCGACAGGAGGGTCGCGAGGAGGATTTGGATGCGCACGAGGTGGTCTCCGCACGCGGTTACGTCGGCGCGAGGGCTCGAGGGACGTCCGGAGGGCGGAGCGCAGCCTACCGCACGCGCGCGCCGGGGCGATGCGGGCGTGTCGTCAATTCCTCGTGCGCCGCGTCCGCGTGCGTGTGGACACGCGCCCCGACGCCCGCGATCATGCGGGGCACGGACTCGCGCGAGGCGCTCTACCGACAGGATCGGCTCGTCGAGAGGGGATCGCGGTTCTGCGCCGGCGACCGGATCCTCGCCGCGGACTCGCGCGCCGGATGGCGCGGGTCACGAATCGAGCACGAGTCGCGAGCCCCGAAACACGAGTCCCGAGTTCCAGCGCGAGTCTTGAGCGCGAGCCACGAGTACAGGAGAGGCAGCTTGGTCTTCACGGTCTACAACACGCTCACCAAGGAGAAGGAACCATTCCGCCCGATCGAACCGGGCGTGGTGCGCATGTACAACTGCGGACCGACCGTCTACAGCCGTGCGCACATCGGCAACTACCGCGCGTACCTGTTCGCGGACACGTTGCGCCGTTGGCTCGAGGTGTCGGGCTACACGGTGAAGCAGGTGATGAACATCACCGACGTCGGCCACCTGCTCGACGACGCCGAGGAGGGCGAGGACAAGATCGAAGCCCAGGCGCGGCGCGAGAAGCGCGATCCGTGGGAGATCGCGCGCGGGTACACGGACCTGTTCATGGCAGACCTGCGCGCGCTGGGTTGCGAGCCCGCGATGGTCTACCCCAAGGCCAGCGAGCACGTGCCGGAGATGCTCGAGATGATCGAGGGACTCGTGGCCAAGGGCTACGCGTACCAAGTCGGGCAGGACGTGTACTTCGAGGTGGGCAAGTTCCCGCGCTACGGGCGGCTCTCGGGCAACACCGTGTCGGAGCTCGACGCGGGCGCGCGCATCGACGTGCGCGAGGAGAAACGCCATCCGGCCGACTTCGCGCTGTGGAAGAGCGATCCGCACCACTTGATGAAGTGGTCGAGCCGCTACGGCCCCGACGGCTTCCCCGGTTGGCACATCGAGTGCTCGGCGATGGCGAGGAAGCACCTGGGCGAGCGCATCGACATCCACACGGGTGGCGAGGACAACATCTTCCCGCACCACGAGTGCGAGATCGCGCAGACGGAGAGCTACACGGGCGCTCCGTTCTCGACCTACTGGATGCACACGAAGTTCCTGCAGGTCGACGGCGGCAAGATGAGCAAGCGCCTGGGCAACGTCTATTCGATCGACGACGTGAAGGCCAAGGGCTTCGAACCGCGTCACCTGCGCTTCTGCTTGATCCGCGGGCACTACCGTCAGCCGCTGAACTTCACGTGGGCGATCTTGAGCGAGTCGAAGGCCGTGCTCGAGAACCTCGACGACCTGGCGGCGCGGTTGCGACGCGCGCAGAGCGGGCAAGGGGCGTCGGCGAGCGCGGACGACGGGCTCGAGGACGTCGCCGACGTGATCGCCGAGTTCACGGCGGGCATGGACGACGACCTCAACACGCCGCGCGCGATCGCGGCGCTGATGAAGCTGCGTTCGCACGCGCTCGAGGAGCGCTTGGGCTCGAGCGCGGCCGCGGCGGCGCTGCAGTTCCTCGACACGAAGGCCAACAAGGTCCTGGGTTGCATCCGCGTCGCCGAGGAGAACCTCGACGCCGAGATCGAGCGTGCGATCGCCGCGCGTCAGGACGCGCGCAAGCGGAAAGACTTCAAGGAGTCCGACCGCATCCGCGACGAGCTGCTCGCGAAGGGCATCGTGCTCGAGGACACGCCCAAGGGCGTGATCTGGAAGCGCAAGACCTGAGCGCGGCGAGGGGGCGGGATGTTCCTACGGAGCCAGGCTCGTGTTGAACATCGCGCCGGAAGCGGCGGCCAACTGCGAGTTGCTCGCGCGCGATGTTCAACACGAGCCTGGCTCCGTAGGAACATCCCGCCCATCGCGGGACTCACTCCAACCCGGTCCGCTTCCGGATCCAGGTCGTCATCGTCTCGAGTGCCCGGGGCGCGAACGTCTCCTCGATCGTGGCGTACTCGGACGGCGCGCCGGTCGTGCAGGTCTGGAACAGGTGATTCAGGCCGGGTAGCTCGACGATCGTGACGTCGCGGTTCCCACCCTCCTTCAGCGCGCGTTCGATGCGCGACAAGTTCTCCTTGGGCGGCACCTGCAGGTCCTTCTCGCCGTTCATCGCCAACACCGGGCACGTGACCTTCACGAGGTTCTCGCGCGGATCGAGCACCAGGAACCGCCGGAACCAAGGTCCGAGCAACTCGGCCGACTGCTCCTGCGCCAGTTGATCCGCCTTCGTCGCGCGTTCGGCCTCGCTCATGTCCTTCGACGCGGGATCGCTCGCGAGCTGTCGCAGCACCGCGAGGCGGATCTGCTCGCGGATCTCCGCGTCGCTCTTGCCAGCCACGACGAGCGCGAAGATCGCCGCGTTCTCGCGCGCCTGCGCCTCGGCGTCCTCCGCGCTCGCGCCGGACGCGAGCGCGATCAACTTGCCCTGCAACGGCATCAACTCGGCGCCGCTCATGCCCGTGCCCGCCAGCAGCACGACGAAGGACACGTCCTTCGACTTCGCGGCGCAGATCGGCGCGATCAAGCCGCCCTCGCTGTGTCCCGCGATGCCGATGCGCTTCGCGTCGATCTCCGGCCGCGTCTTCAAGTACGCGACGGCGCTCAGCGCGTCGTCGGCGAAGTCGTCGGACGTCGCCTTGGAGAACTTCCCGGTCGACTTGGCGACGCCGCGATCGTCGTAGCGCAACACGGCGATGCCGTGGCGCGTCAGGTGATCGGCGACGACGAGGAACGGCCGGTGACCGAGCAAGCCCTCGTCGCGATCCTGCGGGCCCGATCCCGACACCAGCACTACGCACGGGAACGGACCGTCACCCTTGGGAGTCGTCAGCGTGCCGGCCAACTTCACCTTGGCGGCCACGTTCTCGAACTTGACGTCCGTCACCGTGTAGGGGAGCGGAGGCTTCGGTTCCTGCGGACGCACGAGTTCCTTCGCGACCGTCTGACCCGGCGCGAGCCGCTTCATCGTCGTCTTGAACTCGCCGCCGTTCTGTTTCAGCACGCCCGTCGCGCTCCGCCCGTCCTCGGCCACCTTCATCTCCCACGTGGCGCCGGCCAGCAAGATCGAGAAGCGCAGCTCGTACTCGTTCACCACCACCTTGGACAACGCCAAGTCCTTCGTCTTCTGCACCGGGATCGAGATCGTCCCCCGATCGGCCGTCAGCTCGACCGAGAAGTCGAGACGATCGCCGCCGGGGAGCTCGACGACGCCCGTCCACGTCACGGGCGCCTCGATCGGCGCGGGCGGCGGCGTGGGGGGCGTGGGTGGAGTCTGCGCGTTCGCGCCGAGGACCGCGAACCAAGCCACGAAGATCGCGACGACATGCTGCAACATGAGGAACTCCGAAGGTGGGGCGCGTCCCCGAGTGCGGGCTTCGAATCGGACCGACCCGAACGGCGATGCCTCTGCGGCGTCGATCCACTCGGCCCTCCGTTCGACGACTTCCCTCTCCGACGCGCGTCGAGCCGAGAGATGAGATACCGCCTCGCCTCTCCGCGGAGCAAGCCTCGAGATCGCCTCGATGTTCGTACGGAGCCAGGCTCCCGGTGAACCTCGCGACGCGAACCCTCCGACGAGGTGCAGACGTCGGCACGAGGTTCACCGGGAGCCTGGCTCCGTACGAACATCCGTCCGCTACAGTGTGGGGATGCCCACCGGCGCCGTGAATCCGACGCACACCCACGACAACCCCGATCCGCGACGCTGGATCGCGTTGTTCGCGGCGTTGACCGCGCCGTTCCTGGGCGTGCTCGACTTCTTCATCGTGAACCTGGCCTTGCCCAAGGTCCAAGCGGACCTGGGCGCGACGTTCGCCGAGCAGCAGTCGGTGATCGCGTTCTACGCGCTGAGCCTGGCGGTCTTCGTCGTGACCGGTGGTCGCCTGGGCGACACGCACGGTCGCCGGCGGATGTTCCGCATCGGCCTGACCGGGTTCATCCTGGCGAGCGTCCTGTGCGGGCTGGCGCCGAGTCCGTGGTTCCTGATCGCGGCGCGGTTCCTGCAAGGGTTGATGGGTGCGCTGGCCTTCCCGCAAGTGCTCGCGCTGGTCCAAGTCCTGTTCGCCGAGCACGAGCGGCCACGCGCGCTGGCCTTCTTCGGCCTCAACGTGGCGCTCGCGTCGATCGCGGGCCAGGTGCTGGGCGGTCTGCTCGTCGAGTGGAATCCGTTCGGCTTGGGCTGGCGCGTCCTGTTCCTGATCAACGTGCCGATCGGCGGCATCGCGTTGTGGATCGCATCGCGCACCCTGCCCGAGGTGCGCGCGCCGAATCCGCCCACGCTCGACCTGTTCGGCGTCGCGCTCGCGACGATCGGTCTCGCGCTCCTGCTCGTGCCGCTGGTCGAGGGCCACCAGGCCGGTTGGCCCGCTTGGGCGATCGTCATGCTCGTCGCGTCGGTGCCCGTGCTCGCGTGGTTCCTGCGCGAGGAACGTCGCGCGGCCGCGCACGGACGCGATCCCTTGATCGATCTCGAGGTCGTGCGGCTCGCGACGTTCCGGAGCGGCCTGGGGATGATCTGCGCGTACTTCTTCGGCGGGGGAGCGCTGTTCCTCGTTCTGTCCATCTACATGCAGGAAGGGCTCGGACTGAGCACGCGCGAAGCGGCGCTGAACTTCTTGCCGTTCGCAGGCGCGCTGCTCGTGTCGTCTCTGATCTCGACGCGGCACGTGGGGGCGAACCGCACGCTGTTCCTGCGCGGTGGTTTCGTGCTCGTCGCCGTCGGAATGGTGATCGTCGTCGCGGGGCTCGCGACCACGTCGAACGGCGACGCTCGCGCCGCCGTCGGCGTCGGGCTGGCGCTCTACGCGCTGGGCCAGGGCTTCGTGTCGCCCGTCATGTTCGCCACGATCGTCTCGGGCGTGCCGGTGCGCAGCGCCGGCGCGGCGTCGGGCGTGCTCTCGACGTGCCAACAGGCGTCGAGCATGCTGGGTGTCGCCGTGATCGGGCTCGTGTTCTCGAGCGCGCTCGATCACGTGCTCGGTCCGGGGGCGGCATCGCGAGCACGCGAGGCCACGGCGACGGTCGATCCGGCGCGCGCCGCGGGGTTCGCGCACGCCGCGACGTGGGCACTCGTCGTGCACCTGGCGTTCACCTGCGTGGCCGCGTGGCTCGCTTGGCGCCAGCCCGTCGTGGCGCCCGGCGGCGCGGCGCCGATCGCGTCGCCGGCCGAGTGAGCGCGTGAGCCTCGTGGCGCGCGGGTGGGCCGCTCGATTAGCTTGACGGCATGAACGAAGGCGGCCTGACGTTCCTCGTGCACCAAGAACGCCTCGCGATCGCGCGCCTCGCGCCCGACGCGGCCTTGCCGAACTGGATCGGCGGCTCGTTCCAAACCGTGTCACGCACGCGAGCGGAGCTCTCGATCGTCTGTGCGCAGTCGTGCGTGCCCACCGGCGTGACGCAAGAGCGCGACAAGGTCGCGCTGGGCATCGAAGGCGTCGTGCCGATGACCACGGTCGGCCTGCTCGCGAGCCTGTGCGGCGCGCTGGCCGAATCCCGCGTGCCCGTGTTCGTCATCTCGACCTACGACACCGACTGGCTGCTCGTCTCCGCCGAGCGCTTCGACGACGCACGCGCGGCGCTGGAGCGGATCGGAAACCGAGTGGTCGGCGCGCTGCCGTCGGGGGGGTGAGACCCCAGACGCAGGCCCGAACCTCTCCTCGCCAGGCCTCAGGTCGCCGGTGTCCCGAGCTTCTCGAGCGCGACTTGTTTCACGCGCTTCAAGTCGAGCTTGCCCGTTCCGAGCAGCGGCAGCGCGTCGACGTGCACGAACGCGTCGAGGCGCGGCAAGAAGAGGTTCGGTAGGCCCATCGCGCCGAGCTTCTCGAGGATCGCGGGCAACTTGTCGGAGGCCAGCGTCGTCAACACCGCGAGCCGTTCGCCCTTCTTCTCGTCGGGCACCGCGGTGACCGCGAACACTTGCGCGTCGGCGCCCGCGGCGTGTTGCAGCGCGTCCTCGACCTTGCCGTGCGGCACCATCTCGCCGCCGATCTTGCTGAAGCGGCTCAAGCGGTCGGTGATGCGCACGAAACCCTCGTCGTCGATGCGCGCGATGTCGCCGGTCACGTACCAACCGTCGCGCAGGACTTGCGCGGTCAAGTCGGGGCGCCCGAGGTAGCCGCTCATGACGTTGGCGCCCTTCACGAGCAGCATGCCCGGCTCGTCGACGCCGAGCGGCGCGAACGTCTCGGGGTCGACGACCTTCAAGCTCACGCCCGGCAGCGGTTGACCGACGCTGCCCTTCTTCGAGCCCTGTTGGTGCACGCCCGCGCGTCGCACGGTCGGCGTCGATACCGCGACGGCCGGCGAGCATTCGGTCGTGCCGTAGCCTTCGATCGGGCGCAGGCCGAAGCGTTCCTCGAACGCGTTCGCCACGCGGTCGGAGAGTTTCTCGGCGCCGGCCATCACGACGCGCAAGCTGCCGAACTGCGCCGGTGTCACGCGACGCATGTAGAGCGTCAGGAACGTCGGCGTGCAGATCATCAGCGTCAAGCGCTTCGACTCGACCAGCCCGCCCACGGCGCCCGCGTCGAGCGGATTGGGATGCGTGGCGAGGAACACGCCGTGGTTCAACGCGAACCACATGGCCAAGTAGCCGAACGAGTGGAACGTGGGCAGGATCCCGAGCAATCCGTCCTCGCGTCCGCCCCCGAACACTTGCGCGATGCCGGCCGTGTTCGAGGCCAGGTTCAGGTGCGTGAGCGGCACGCCCTTGGGCTCGCCGGTCGAACCGCTTGAGAACAGGATCGTGACGACGTCGTCGAGCACGGGCGCGCGCGTCGCGCCGCACGAGCGCTCGATCGACGCGAGCGAGGCGTACTTGGCCGCCAGCAGGGCCGAGAGCCGCGCCCCGCGCCCGATCTTGGGCCGCTCGTCCTCGAGGTACACGACCTCGAGTCCGCTCGGCAGCTCGATCTTGGCCTTCTCGAGGAACGCGCGGCTCGTGATCACCCGCGTCAGGCGCGCTTGACGCGCGGCCGATTCGACGTTCGCGCGACCCGCGGTGTAGTTCAGGTTCACGCTGGGTTTGCCCGCGATCGCCGCGGCCACGTTGAGCGCCGTCGACGCGACGCTGGGCGGCAAGAGGATCCCGATCGCGACCTCGCGCGACCATTGCGGCGCGAAGTGTCGACCCAGCGCGATCGCCGACGCGAGCAGGCGGATGCGCGACACGTCGCCGGTGGGGGCGTCGTACACGGCGCGCTGGCGCGGATGTCGCCGCGCCGAACGCACGAACGCGCGGTGCAGCGGCTCGAAAGAGCGCGCGTCCTCGCGCCACGCGCGCTCGCCGAGGTCGACGACCGCGCGGCGCAACTCGACGGCGCTGGTCGTGTCGGGGAGCGGCGCGCCGAACGTGATCGACACGGGGTAGGGGATCTTCTCGGGGATCTTGCGCACGAACTTGCCGCGCGAGCCGCTGAAGATGCTGCCCCACACGCCGCCGAGGTAGACGGGCACGATCGGCGCGCCGCGGTGCTTCGCGATGCGCTCCACGCCGCGTCGGAAAGGTTGCATCATCCCGTTCCGCGTCAGTTGGCCCTCGGGGAAGATGCACACGAGGTGACCGTCGGACAGGTGCGCTCCCGCGTCCTTCATCGCGCGCAAGAGCTCGCGCGGCGAGCCTCCGGCGCTGACCGGGATCGCGTTCAGCGCCTTCATGAACGGCTTCTGCCACCACAGCTCGTACTGCTCGCGGTCGACCAGGAACCGCACGGGCCGGTCGATGACCGCCATGAGGAACAGGCCGTCGACCATCGCGACGTGGTTGGGCGCGAGCAGCGCGCCGCCTTGCTTGGGCACGTTCTCCAGTCCCGTGACGCGCAAGCGGTAGAGCGTGCGCGCCGCGAGCACCAACACGAGTCGCAGGAACGCCTCGGGCAGGAGCCACGCGGCCCAGATCGTGCCCACCACCGCGACGATTCCCAGCGCGAGGAGCATCTGCGACGCGCTCGCGCCGCTCTTGGCCGCGATCCACGGGCCCAGCGCGCCGACGAGCATGCCCGTGTTCACGAGCACGTTCGCGAGACCCAGCACGGCTCCGCGTCGGTCGTTCGGCGCGCGCCACTGGATCAACGAGTTCAACGGGATCAGCACCAGGCCGCACGCGAGTCCCAGCACGAACAACAGGGCGCAAGCGACGCCGACGCTCGGATCGAACACGCCGAGCAGCACGAGCAACGTCGCCATGCCCGTCCCGCCCAACGGCACGAGACCCAACTCGACGCGGTCTTGCGACAGTCGTCCCGCGGCCAGCGCGCCCAGTGCGAAGCCCGCGCCCATCACGGCCAGCGGCACGCCTTCGTATCCGGGCGCGAGTCCGAACCCCGAATGCGCGTGCGCCAACACGATCGGTCCGATCGCCGACGCGAGGAACCAGAAGAACGCGGTGCCCAGGATCGCGAGGCCCAGCACGCGCGAGCCGCGGATCGCGCTCCATCCGGCCGCGACCGTGTCGGAGATCGAGGATCCCGCGCGCGCGGCCGGCACGCGCGGCACGAACAGCGCGGCGACGGTGCCCGCGAACGCCAGGACCGCGAGCACCGCGACGGCGATCCACGGCGTCGTGGCGCTCCACGCGAGCAGCAGCGGACCGCCGACCGTGCCTGCGAGGATCGCGAGCACCGTCCACGTCTCGAGTTGCGCGTTGGCCTTCGAGAGGCGCTCGTGCGGCACGATCTCGGGGAGGATCCCGTACTTCGCCGGAGAGAAGAACGCGCTGTGCACGCCCAGCGCGCCCAACACGACGTAGAGCAGGCGCGGGTCCTCGGGCGCCGCGAGGAGCACGAGCGCCCCGGCGATCATTAGCGCGACCTCGAGCACCTTGACGCCCACGATCTGCGCGCGCTTCGAGACGCGGTCGGCCCACACGCCCGCGGGCAGCGAGAACAACACGAACGGCACGCAGAACACGACGAACGCCTGCGCCGCGACGGCCTGTTCCGCGGCCGCGCGCTCGCGCGCCGTGTCGACGAGATCGCTCGACGCGTGCATCGCCATCACGGCCACGATGCACTTGAACGCGGCGTCGTTGAACGCGCCCAGGAACTGGGTCGTGAAGAGTCCCGCGAGGCGGGGACGGGGAGCGGGCGAGGGGGTCAAGCGCGATACCCGTTCGGGAGCGGGGCAGGGAGCTTAGTGCTTGCCCTCCGAGGACTCACGTCGGGCTCGGATTCCACCCTCCGTCCGCGCCGACGTGCGTGCACCCGGGGGCTCGTGGACGTGGCCGTGCGCGCGTCCAGGACTCGCGCGAGCCCGGAGCGGCGCCCGGCACCGCAGGGCACGACGAGCGGGAAATCACCGAGGTCGGCCTCGGGAGACCCCGATTCGACGGAGTCCGGCCCGCGAAACCGATACCCGGGGCCGAGTCGGGGATACTCTTGAGCGCAGGATCCACTCGGGGGCCGCTCCCAACCCTGTCGCGGATTCCAGGGCCAAGGTACGCTCGTCCGCGAGCGGTCCTGGCACCGCACCCTCTCTCTCCCTCGGCAGACCCACCAGGTTCCCCATGATCTCGAAGATCAAGTCTCTCCTCCTCGCGGGGGTGGCGTTCGGCGCCGCCTTCGTGGCCGCCGGCCGTCCGGCCGCGGCCCAAGCGCCCGTGCCGCTGGACACCGTCCGCGTCGCCTCGGGCCTCACGCTCCCGACCCACGTGACCCACGCTCCGGGCGACACCGCCCGCCTCTTCATCACGGAGCAGCGTTCGGGCACCATCGGCCGCGTCCGGATCCTGAACATCCCGAGCAACACGCTCAACGCGACGCCCTACTTGTCGGTGTCGCCGGTCTCGGTCGGCAACGAGGAAGGCCTCTTGGGTCTCGCGTTCCACCCGAACTTCGCCACGAACGGGTTCTTCTACGTCTACTACACGAACTCGTCGGGCAACAACCAGATCGTGCGCTACACGGCCAACGCGCCGTTCATGACGTCGACGACGGCGGACGCGGCGAGCGCCACGCAGGTCATCACGTTCAGCCACCCGACCAACTCGAACCACAACGGCGGTTGGATCGGATTCGGCCCGGACAACTACCTGTACGCCGGCACCGGCGACGGTGGCTCGGGCAACGATCCGCCCGGCAACGGCCAGAACATCAACGCGGTGCTCGGCAAGATCCTGCGCATCGACGTGAACGGCGACGACTTCCCGGCCGACACGACGAAGAACTACGCCATCCCGCCGACGAACCCCTTCGCCGGCGCGACGCCTGGTGCCGACGAGATCTGGCACTACGGCATCCGCAACCCGTGGCGCTGCAGCTTCGACCGTCAGACGGGCGACTTCTGGATCGGTGACGTCGGTCAGAACGCGATCGAAGAGATCGACTTCGTCCCGGCCGGTCTCGGTGGCCTCAACTTCGGTTGGCGCTGCATGGAGGGCTTGAGCTGCACGGGCCTGACGGGCTGCACGTGCAACGCTCCGACCCTGACGTTGCCGGTGCACACGTATCCGCACACGGGCGGCGCGTGCTCGGTCACCGGTGGCTACCGCTACCGCGGCAGCGCGCTGTGCGGCTGGAACGGCGTCTACTTCTTCGCCGACTACTGCAGCGCGCAGATCTCGTCGTTCAACTTCAACGGCTCGACGATCTCGGGCCTCACGAACCGCACGGCCGAATTGGCGCCGGGTGGCGGTCTCGCGATCAACTCGATCACGTCGTTCGGCGAGGACGAAGCGGGAGAGCTCTACATCGTCGACCAGGGCGGCGAGGTCTTCAAAGTCATCCCGGGCACGGCCATCACGGACTGCAACAACAACGGCATCCACGACGGCTGCGACATCCTCAACGGCACGAGCCTCGACGCGAACACGGACGGGATCCCGGACGAATGCCAGCCGGTCATCACCGCGTACTGCTTCGGTGACGGCTCGGGCACGCCCTGCCCGTGCAGCGCCGGCGTCGCGGGCGCGGGTTGCCCGAACTCGGTGTTCACGCCGGGTGCTTCGCTCGTCGGCTCGGGCTTCGCCTCGGTCTCGAGCGACAGCCTCCAGCTGAACGCCTCGGGCATGCCGAACGGCCCGTGCTTGTACTTCCAAGGCACGGTCAAGCTGCCGGGCTCGAACCCCGGCGCGGGCGCCGTGTTCGGTGACGGACTGCGTTGCGCGGGCGGGTCGGTGATCCGCTTGGCGATCAAGGTCAACGTCGCCGGTGCGTCGCAGCTGCCCGAGCTGGTCGATCCGGGCATCGCCGGACTCGGCGGATTGACGGTGGGTCCCGTCACGCGCTTCTATCAGGTGTGGTACCGCGACTCGGACATCACGTTCTGCAACCCGGAGGTCTACAACCTCACCAACGGCGTCGAGGTCCACTGGGTCCCGTGAGCGCCTGAGGCCCGTCGACGACCGTCGACGCGTCTCTCGACGAAGACGAGAAGCAGGTCGTGGGGCGAAGGCCCCGCGGCCTGCTTCGCTTTCGGAATCACCGCCGTTCAGGGCCGCGCCGATGCGCGTGCGGGGCGTGATCGCGCACGCGTCCACGACACGTGCCCCTCGCATCGAGCGCGGTACTCGAGGCACGGATCGACGCGGACGAGCGAGTGCGCGGGCTTCGCAGGCTCGAAAAGTCGCGAAAAGACCTCCACGGCGACGCGTTCGCGCCACGTGATATCGCCGTGACGAAGCGCCGAGGGGCGGCGCGGCCGGCCGCGAAGCCGTGACGACGGCGGCATCC
>Ga0075163_10000662_pt1 | contig 45080 bp, 45 predicted proteins | sample JI1023141ADNA_FD_71478 | JGI IMG/M metagenome (GOLD analysis project Ga0075163, IMG submission 71478) | Wastewater effluent complex algal communities from Wisconsin, to seasonally profile nutrient transformation and Carbon sequestration -... | ecosystem: Engineered > WWTP > Effluent > Algae...
CCACTCTCCACTTTCCACTTTCCACTCTCCACTTTCCACTCTCCCCCTCCCTCCGTATCTTTGCCCCATGGAACAATTGCTGAAACAGATCGAAGCATACAAACAGGAAATCACTGCCTTCACAGCTGCTGATGAGAAGCAAGTGGAGGACTACCGTATCAAATGGCTGGGTACCAAGGGTATTGTAAAGGCCATTATGGGAGAAATGAAAAATGTGGCCCCGGAAAAGAAGAAAGAGGCTGGTCAGATCCTGAATGAATTCAAACTATTTACTGAAGCAAAATACGAGGAATTGAAGGCTGCATCCTCCGGGGCGGTTCAGACTGGTTTTTCCATGGATATCAGCCTGCCTGGCGACCCTATGCCCCTGGGCTCCCGTCACCCCGTGACCCTGATGCGTAACCGGATTGTGTCCATCTTCCAGCGCCTGGGATTTGCCGTGGCCGAAGGTCCGGAGATCGAAGACGACTGGCATAATTTCGGCGCCCTTAACCTGCCTGCCCATCACCCGGCCCGCGATATGCAGGATACGTTTTATATTCAGCAAAACCCGGATTGGGTACTGCGCACCCATACATCCAGCGTACAGATCCGCGAAATGGAAAAAGGCAAACTGCCTATTCGGATGCTGATGCCCGGCCGTGTTTACCGGAATGAAACGGTGAGCGCCCGGAGCCATTGCTTCTTCCACCAGGTGGAAGGTTTGTACATTGACGAAAATGTATCTTTCGCCGACCTCAAACAAACTTTATATTTCTTCGTGAAAGAGATGTACGGAAAGGATGTGAAAGTCCGTTTCCGCCCCTCCTATTTCCCCTTTACCGAGCCCAGCGCCGAAATGGATGTAACCTGTTTTATCTGCGGTGGCAGCGGCTGTAATATCTGTAAAAAAACCGGCTGGGTGGAGATCCTCGGCTGCGGTATGGTACATCCCAATGTACTGAGCAACTGCGGTATCGACCCCAACAAATACACTGGCTTCGCCTTTGGTATGGGGATTGAACGGCCGGCCATGCTGAAATACGGGGTAAATGACCTGCGGTTGTTCAGCGAGAATGATGTGCGGTTTTTGAAACAGTTTACGTCTGCTATTTAGGAAGACGGCAGGCAGCGAATACAATTTAACACACTAGGATACGCATAGTTTTGATAATGTTTTCCGGTTTTTCTATGTGCTTTCTATGTGGACTGTGTTCCTATGTGTTTAAGAATCCGCTCAGCGGAGTTCTTATTTCCCTTTATTGAAATTAAATCGAAGCCCGGCATCGAAACTGCTGTAGTCAAAATCATTCAGTCCCTGCTGGAAACCCAGCACCAGTTTCATTTTCTTTAATTGCTGTTCGGCCCGGGTGCGTAAGACGACGGATTTATCCCCCTGTTTTTCAAGATAACCGAGGTAGCCTGCAACATTGGTATGCAGACTGAAATTCTTTTTCCTGTATTCAAACCCTGCTCCGAATAAGAACGCGTCATCCTGTTTGAAGATATCCGATTCTATCTGCCAGACATAAAAGCCGGCCATGGCGGTCAGTCTTACCGTTTTTGTTTTATTCAGTGGCTTGCCCATATTGATGGCAAAATGATAACCCGGACCATCACTGTAGCGGGCAGAGCCATAATCAGTACCGGAAGGCATCCGGTATCCGATCTGAAAAAGCAGGTCTATCACCGGTGCCCATTTTTTCAGTAACCTGAAATTGGTATTGAGCATCAGATCCCCGGCGGCTTTTTTATCGTTGAAGTTTTCGTAATACACATGCCGCTTCTCTTTGATAGCAGTACTCATATTGTAGCGTTCCCAGGGAATCCAGGTAAGCTCCACCCCTACTACATCCCTGACCACCGCGAGATGACCATTAATCACGGCATTCTGCGTGTTATCTCCATTGGAAAAATGAAAAGCCCCGGATACCCCGATATAGGAATTGCTGTCGATCCGTCCATTGCCCAACTGCGGGACCGGCAATGAATTTGGCCCCTGGAAAGCCGGTAACGTGATCATATACCTAGACCAATGACTCACCCCGTCCCAGCCCACCACTTCTTCCCATCGTTGCCGGGTTTGTGCATGGGCCGGAAAAAAGTAAAAAGCCAGTATAGCAATAATCAATAGTCTCATACAGCAGTTTAAATAAAATGACGGATCATTATACCGTGCCGGCTTGTTTCTTCGTGAGCCGCATTCGCATCCAGGAAAACACCGCAGCTGCCAGAAAGGCAACAATGGTAATATAAAACCAGTGGGTGAATTCAATAGAAACCGTAAGCGGTTTATCCTTTAACAAGGATCCGTTCCCGATATCTCTTTTTAAATCCACCATTAACCCGATCAATGCGCCCGCAGCAAGTACACCGGTAGCAATGGCACCGGCCATGCCGCTTCGGTAATTAAAAAAGGACAGGATCATGCCGGCCGCACCCAACACCAAAGAAGCCATGGCAAAGGGATTGGGGTCCTTGCGTTCCGGCTTTTCCGCTTTCTCTGTTGCAGGCTTTTCCTTTTCATCTGCGTCTTTCAATTTGTCCAGTCCGTCAAACAAACCATTCTGTTTGCCCGGGCTCTTAACCTGGAAACCGGTGGCCAGTTCGAGCCCGTTCACGGTTTGCAGGGACATATTATTACAACGGATATCCAGAAACGGCATCAGGAATAATAATACGGCAATGGTAAAAGTTACAGCGGCAGGAATACGGGTTCCGAACACGCCGGGCTTTGCGGCAGGCGGATAATAAACCGGGGCCGGATCCGGGTTGATGTTTTCCATTGAAAAATTTTTTTCAAGTTAAGGTAAAGCGGTCAGACTTGTATCCCGGAAACCGTGCTGACCTTATCTTTACCGGATAATGGCAACTATGGAGATCAACAGTATTTGTGTATGCGGAGCCGGCACCATGGGCCGGGGTATTGCGCAGGCAGCCGCGCAAGCCGGGTTTGCCACCACGCTGTTTGAATTAAATGCCACCGTGCTGGAAAATGCCAGGACAGGTATAGAAAAAAGCCTGGAGCAGTTAACGGCCAAAGGGAAGATCACGGCGGAACAATCAACCCACACCCGTCAGCTCATCAGTTACACCGATGATATTCACAGCTGCCTGGCTGATGTATTCATTGAAGCCATCGTGGAAAAAGCGGCAGCCAAGATCAGCCTGTTTAACCAGCTGGCTGAACTGAATCACGGGGATGCCATTTTTGCCAGTAATACGTCTTCATTATCCGTTACAGAAATCGCGAATGGCGTGCTGCATCCTGAACGGGTGATTGGCATGCATTTTTTCAACCCGGCCACCCTGATGAAACTGGTGGAAGTGGTGAACACGCCCTATACCAACGAAACCACCACGGCCGCCGTTATGCAACTGGTACGGCTACTGAATAAAGTACCGGTACTTTGCCAGGACTCGCCCGGGTTTATAGTAAACCGGGTAGCCCGTCCCTTTTATATCGAGTCGCTGCGCCTGGTGGAAGAGGGGGATACAACCATTGAACAGGCCGACCGTTTACTGGAATCTGCCGGATTTAAAATGGGACCTTTTAAACTGATGGACCTGATCGGGCATGATATCAATTATGCTGTCAGTTCTTCCGTATGGGAACAACTGGGGCAGCCGGAGCGCTTACGTCCTTCCCCGTTGCAGGAAGAAAAAGTAAAGTCCGGGAAACTGGGCAAAAAAACCGGGGAAGGCTTTTACCGCTACGAATGATAAAACAAAAATTACAAACAATATCTTCGCACCTTCATTTCATCCTGTCAACTCATCAATTTGTCAACATCAATACTGGTTACCGGCGGCACAGGTTTTCTCGGTTCTTATATTATTAAAGAACTGGTGGAAAAAAATTACACCGTACGGGCGATCCGCAGGGGCAATAAAATCCCGTTTTGGATTCCCGCCGAAATCTGTGCCCGCGTGGAATGGGTGGAAGGCGATATACTGGATGTGGTATCCCTGGAAGAAGCCATGACCGGAATGGATACCATTATTCACAGTGCGGCGGTTGTTTCCTTTTCCAGGAAAGACCGTGAACAGATGTATCAGGTCAATGTGGAAGGCACGGCCAATGTAGTGAATATGGCTCTCGAGATGAATGTACCGAGACTGGTCTATATAAGTTCCGTGGCGGCCCTCGGACGTTCCGCGGATGGCGGTCAGGTGGATGAGCAAAAGAAATGGGAAGACAATAAAATAAACACGCACTATGCCCGGAGCAAGTTCAAAGCAGAACTGCATGTATGGCGGGGTATCAGTGAAGGACTGGATGCCGTGATTCTGAATCCCGCCACTATACTCGGATATGGCGACTGGCACCAGAGCAGTTGCGCGCTTTTCCGGCAGGTATATGAAGGCTTCCGCTGGTACACATCGGGGGTTAATGGATTTGTGGATGTGGAAGATGTTTCGAAAGCGACAGTATTACTGATGGAAAGCGGGATCAGTGAACAACGTTTTATTGTGGCCGGCGATAACTGGTCGTTTAAAAAATTACAGGATACCATGGCAGCGGGTTTGGGGAAAAAAGGACCCGATAAACTGGCAACCCCGTTTGTATTGCAATTGGCCTGGCGGATGGAGCAGCTGAAAGCACGGGTTACCGGAAAAAAAGCCCTGCTGAGTAAGGAAAGTGCCCGGGTGGCCATCAGTCAGACCCTGTTTCAAAACGATAAAATCCGCAATGCTTTACCGGGTTTTTCCTTTACCCCGCTTGAAGAAACGATAAAAAAAGCCTGTAATAAGTATATTGGCACTATTCCTGCCGTGCAATCCCGGTAAAAGGAAATCAACCTGATCGTCAAAACAATATCCATGCGCCATCTCCGCCCCATCCTGTTTATGCTGCTTTGCAGTACCGGACTTTTTACCCAAGCCCAGTTTGTGGTCAGTGGGGTGATCCTCGACTCTGCCAGCCGCGAACCCTTATCCAAAGCATCTGTATTCTGTCAGAATACCACATTGGGTACACTGACCAATAAGGAAGGTGAATTTTCACTGAGCCTGAAATCCGGCGGCTACGACCTCATCTTCAGTTATACCGGTTATCACACACAGACCATCCGGGTAAATGAACAGAATAAACTGGAAGTACTCCTGGTAAAAAAAGACAATAGCCTGGAAGAAGTGGTATTGAAAAGCAGTTTTGAAGTGGCAGATGGCTGGACAAAATACGGGGAGTTTTTTCTGGGCCATTTTGTTGGCAGTACCCCCAATGCAGCCAGTTGTGTACTGACCAACCCGGAAGTACTGAAATTCCTTTTTTATAAAAAAACAAACCGGCTGAAAGTACTGGCCACCGACGCCTTACTGATCACCAACAACGCGCTTGGATATGAGTTGCGGTATCAGCTGGACAGTTTTGTTTACCATTACAACACGAATATCAATTCCTACCGGGGGTATTGCCTCTTTATGGAGATGCAAGGCACCGACAGTCTGAAACAACAATGGAATAAAGCAAGAGCCAACGCCTATGCAGGATCCCGGCTGCATTTCCTGCACAGTTATTATGACAGTACCTTAACGGAAGATGGCTGGATCGTGGATATGCTGGATGAACAGAATAACAAAAAGTTTAATAAAGTGGCGGACCCGTACGACACCACGTATTATACACCGGCGGACAGTACAGCGGAAATTGAAATCTGGTATCCGCGCAAAATCAGTGTCACTTACCGGAAGAAAAGCCCGGAACCGGAATACCTCAAAAAAATGAACCTGCCGAAAAGTGTGCCTTACCCGATTTCCTATGTGGACCTGAAAGACGCCATTGCGATTACGGAGAATGGATACTTTTATGATCAGCGTGACTGGATCAACCAGGGATACTGGAGCTGGAAAAATCTGGCGGATCTGTTGCCTTATGATTATGTACCGGAAGAATAAACGATAACCGTTATTTATTTCCCATAACTTTTTCCCAGAGTTCCGGTATTCGTTTTACCCAAACCAGTTCCCTTCTTTTTTCCCGGGCATCCACCACGGGTGTACCGAAGTAAGTTTTGCCTCCCTCAATCGTTGAAGCCACACCGCTTTGTGCCAGGATCACGGCATCCTTACCGATGGTCAGGGTTTTACTGACGCCCACCTGCCCCCAAAGGATAACATTGTCTTCTATGGTGGTGGCGCCGGCAATCGCTACTTGTGCGGCAAACAGACAGTTCCTGCCCACCACGGTATCATGTCCCACATGTACCAGGTTATCCAGTTTGGTACCGGCCCCGATCAATGTATCATGACTAACGCCCCGGTCAATCGTACAGTTGGCCCCGATCTCTACCGCGTCTTCCAGTACCACACGGCCGCAGGAGGCCATTCTCTTATAATGAACAGGGCGGTTGGTTTTCTTATTGTAATAAAAAGCATCACTGCCAATCACCGAACCGGCCTGTACCACCACTTCATTCCCAAGTACACAATAATCGAGAATAGATACATTCGGATGAATGATACAGTTCTTCCCGATTTGCACATGGTGTCCGATATAAGCACCCGGCATAATCACCGTTCCCTCGCCGATCACTGCAGTATCACTGACCGGTCTGACCGAAGGTATAAATGGACGGTAAAACTGTACAATCTTCAGATATGCCTCAAACGGATCACTCACAATCAGGAGCGCTTTACCATCCGGCACCTCCGTTTTTGTATTGATAATGATAAAGCTGGCGGCGGATTGAATACAGGTATCATAATACTTCGGATGATCCACAAACACCAGATCACCCGTTTCCACTTTATGAATCTCGTTGATACCGGTAGCCATTCCGGCTGTATTACCTGCCAGTTCTGCACCTATCAGTGCGGCGATTGTTGTTACCGGAACCGGTTGTTCAAAGCGCATAGATTTCGTTTTGACAAAGTTACTAAGGTATGAGCGGGTATACTGCATGAATTTGAAATGAAGAACGGCCGATAAAAAGAAAAACCATTTTTCCCAATGAAAAAAAGGATTTTTATTTACCGGATTATACTTGTCGCGCCTGTTTGTTTGCTGCGTATACCGGCATTTGTTACATACATTCACCTGCAGTCATCAACTTTTTTTTCTACTGGTTGCAAAAAAAACCGGATGACAATCAGTAAAAAAAACAGCGGGTTTATCCACAGGCAATTTTAAAATGTTAATAAAATAGTTTGGAAATATTTTTTGGATAAAGAAAATTCTTTTTAATATTGCAAAGGGAAGTTAAATTCCCGTACTTACTAACCCATCCATATATTATCCCTTCGCTTCCGCGGAGGGATTTTTTTTTGCCCTTTGTCTCTCTTTACCGGTTTCCCTGTAACCGCAGAGTAATCGGGTTGAATCAATAATTAAAAATACCTTTACAACAAACACAATCCCCTTCCATGCTTAAATCAATGACCGGATTCGGACGAGCCGAAAAGAATGTGGCTGACAAAACCTTCCTGGTGGATATCAAATCCCTCAATGGAAAACAGTTTGAACTGCAGCTGAAACTGCCGGCCTTTCTCAAACCATTTGAGTTTGATATCCGTCGTCTTTTGTCAGAAAAACTCAGCCGGGGCAGTGTGGATTGCCTGATCAGTCTGAAAGATACCGGCAGTGCAAAACCGGTTACGATCAATACAGACCTGGCCAAAGCTTATTACCAGCCCTTGGCGGAAATTTCAAAAGCACTGAACCTTGATCCCTCGCATATTCTGAGCACGCTGGTCAAACTGCCCGAAGTGATTACACCCAGCAGTGATACCCTGACGGATGCCGAATGGCAGGAACTGCAGAAGGTGATTGAAACCGCTATCGGCAACCTGAATGATCACCGGCTGGATGAAGGCCGTTCGCTCGAGGAGGATCTGCGTGTCCGCATTACCAATATTGAACAGCTGCAGGAAGAAGTAATCCGCCTGGAGCCACAACGCAAAGTAAAGATCCGGGAAGGCATCACCCGGCTGCTGGAAGAAAATGTAGGAAAGGAAAACTATGACGCCAACCGGCTGGAACAGGAACTCATCTACTATATTGAAAAGATCGACATCAGTGAAGAGCAGGTGCGGCTGAAGAACCATTGCGAGTATTTCAAAACCCTGCTGGCCGAAGCGGATGACGCAAAAGGCAAGAAACTGTCATTTATTCTTCAGGAAATCGGACGCGAAATCAATACCACCGGCTCCAAAGCCTACGATTCCACGATCCAGAAATGCGTAGTGCAGATGAAAGACGAACTGGAGAAGGCAAAAGAACAGGTACTGAATGTCCTGTAAAATCTGTGTTCTGATTACATTTGTGAAAACCTTTTTTATTTGAAACCCCTGCAACATACCCGTTGGTTCCTGATCGCCTTCCTGCTGGCCGGCACTTTTTCCTGTACCCATATTGATCTGTTTGAAAAAACAGCCGTGATACCGGGACATAGCTGGAAAAGCAGTTTTAAACCATCGTTTACATTTACCATTACCGACACCGCATCGCCTTATCGGTTGTACTTTATTATCCGGCACAATGACCGTTACCGGTATAATAATATTTACATCAACCTGTACGCAAAAGGCCCCGGGCAGGATACCGCTCAGTCAGCCACGTATGATATCCGGCTGGCCACAAACGAAAAAGGCTGGCTCGGAGCCGGAATGGATGACATATTTGAACACCGGCAGTTGCTGACACCCCGCTCGGCAGATAAGGCCTTCTATTTCAAAAAACCCGGGGAATACACATTCACCATTGAACAGATAATGCGGGAAGATCCGCTGGAGCAGGTGCTCAATACGGGTATCCGCATCGAAAAGAAATAATACTGCACCCATGCCTGATGACAGTAAAAAAAGGCTGAAACGCACCACCCTGATCTATTGCACCCTGCTGTTCTATGTAATTGCCGCACTGGTATGGTGGTTTGTATCACTGGAAAAACAAAGCAGGGAAATTGCCCGGCAACAATACGCCAACCTCACTGTACAGGCGGAGACCATGACCTCTCTTGAACTGGCCGATAAAATGAAATCCATCGCCCGGGAAGAAAAACGGAATACCAGTAAATATGTGGCCGAAGGGATCACCTTCCTGATCCTGATTGCCTTCGGGGCCATCTTTGTTTACCGCTCCATCCGCAAACAATTTACCCTGCAGCAACAGCAGCAGAATTTTATGATGGCGGTAACCCATGAACTGAAAACACCGATTGCCGTGGCCCGGCTGAACCTGGAAACCTTACAGAAATACACGCTGGATCCCGAAAAACAAAAAAAACTGATCCGGAACACGCTGGATGAGACCAACCGGCTGAACCTGCTCACCAATAATATACTGGTATCCTCACAACTCGATGCAGACCGGTATAATTCAGCCCGGGAAGAACTCGATTTGTCGACCCTGCTTATGGATTGTATCCGTGATTTCAGGAAACGGTTTCCGGACCGCTCATTTGAAGAAACCGTGGAGGAAGATGTGGATATCAGCGGTGATTCCCTGTTGTTGCAGATGCTGATCAATAACCTGCTGGAAAACGCCAATAAATATTCACCGAAAGAAACGGCAATCAAGGCGAGGCTGACCAAAGCCACAGGGTTAGTCCGCCTGCAGATCATTGATGAAGGACCCGGTATTGCAGAAGAGGAAAAAACAAAGATCTTTTCTAAATTTTACCGGATTGGCAATGAATCTACCCGGAAAACGCAGGGTACCGGGCTGGGACTGTACCTTTGCCGTAAAATTGCCCGGGGGCACAATGGCGACATTACGGTGACAAACAATGAGCCCAGGGGTGCTAATTTTACCGTAACTTTTAAGACATGAGCGGAGATAAAAAAACATCCATCCTGCTGGTGGAAGATGAAGAAAATCTTCACGAAGCACTGAAACTGAATCTTGAGCTGGAAGGCTATGAAGTTACCTCCGCCTTTGACGGAGCAGCCGCACTCAAAGCCGTCAGCAATGAATATTTTGACCTGATTATACTGGATGTGATGTTGCCTGAAATGGATGGCATCAATGTAACGGAAACCATCCGTCTCAGTAATAATGAAGTGCCGATATTAATCCTCAGCGCAAAGAACAGCAGTGCCGACCGGGTACTGGGGCTGAAGAAGGGCGCGGACGACTACCTGACCAAACCTTTTAACCTGGAAGAGCTTCTGTTGCGGGTTTACAAACTGATCAACAAGAATAAAAAACTGCAGGACAAATCCACCATCGGCGATGTCTATGATTTTGGTAAAAACAGTATCGATTTCAAAGCACAGGAAGCCACCAGCTTTAACGGGGAAAAAATTCAACTGAGCAAAAAGGAAACCATGTTGCTCAAACTGCTCATCGAAAATAAAAATGAAGTAGTACCAAGGGAAAAAATCCTCCAATCCGTCTGGGGGTATAATGTCTATCCCACCACCCGGACCATTGATAATTTTATTCTGAATTTCCGGAAGTATTTTGAGGAAGACAGCCGCAACCCCAATTATTTTCATTCTGTCCGGGGTGTTGGTTATAAATACTCAGAATAATTTTTTCTCCAGTTGTTCCAGCACATCCTTTGCTTCTGCCAGCAGCCAATCCCGGTCATGCAATGCCTGTGCCTGTGTATACATGCCCGTTTCACAGGCGCTGAACAATCCGCCTGTGCGACTGAGCAGTTCCTGCTCCACTGGTTTTTTCTGCAATGCAGAAAGCAACGATTCCCGGTTACGGGCTGTTCCATGTAATTCGAATACCTGGTCAAAAAACGACCATATAGCCTGTTGGAGTTCGCTATAAAAAACGGCTTCATCTCCATTCACCTGTGCCGCTGCAGCAGCCAGCCGTTTTTCCACTGAAATACGTTCAGGTGCTTTTTCAGGAGCTGCCTGTACATCGGGTTTTTTCTTAAACGACCAGAAAGCAAGCACGGCTAAAACCAGGCTGATTACAATCAGCAGGGCCATACGGCTCTTGCGTTCACTTTTCGCTGAAACAGACTCCTGATGTTCTTCCTGAATGCTTGTCTTATTTAATGAGGTACTAACGTTTATTTCAGGCAAATGGCCAGTCAAGGTCACATACCGGTTGCTGTCGGTGTTGAAATAAGAAAACCTGATATCCGGCAGCCGGTAAAGCCCTGGGGCGGCTGTGAATCCGTACCTGAAAATCCGTTTCCCTCCCAGGGGCCGGCTATCTTTATCCAGTGAATCCGTCACAGTAGCCGCAAAACCTTCCATCCCCGCAGGCCACTGTATAGCAGGCGGGGAGAGTTGTGTGAAGTTCCCTTTCCCCTCCAGAGCGATCAGCAGAAATCCTTCTTCATTGCTGGCCAGCTGATTTTTTTCCAGCGTGGCTTCGAGGCGGAAACGTCCAACAGCCCCGTTAAAATCGGCGGGTTTATTTTTTTCGGGCAGGGGCTTTACCTCAATGGTTAATGGATCAGTATGTATCAGCGACTCCACGGTTTCTGTACCGGCAGCGGCATTTCCGGATTGTTCCCGGCTCATCATACCCTCCGCAATAGTTTGTTGTGTTTTCCGGTTCACCGATGTGGAAAATTCCACCTGGTTACGAAGCTCCATGGGATCAATGGTAAAACGCCCGGCCTGCAACGGATACAGTTGCACTTTCCGGATGATATGTACATCAAATTCTTTCCCGTTGAACATACCGGTTTGTTGCTGATGATCATCCACCCCGATCATATCATATACGGTAAATCCATAAAAGCCCGGATTTTTTATAATATCCGAACGCGATTCAAGCCGTGAATACAGTTTAAAAGTAGCCAGTACAGGTTCCCCTACATAGCAGCTGCGTTTATCCGTTTCCAGTTTCAGGAACAGGTTTTGCCGGATTTTCTCCTGTACATTTTCACCTGGTTTTAAAAAATATTCTGAAACAGGAGCGGCGGCCAATGGCGCCTGGAGGGTTTTGCCGGCGGGCAATACGAGTAATGGAACATCATCACTCTGCTGCATTTTCCCGTTAATCGTAATGAATGCTCCCCGCACCAGATAATTACCTGGTGCCGGGGCTTCCAGTGTAAAAACATAATTCCGGGCATTCCCTTCCCCTTTATGAATATCCGGCCCTTCCACCAGCCGGAAAGGGGTAAAGTCCGGTGCAGTAAAGGAACTGACTGCCGACCCCTGTTCTATATAATACTCCACCCGGAATGCGGTACCGGCCGGCACCGCAGTGCCTGGCAGCATTGTTTTGAATATACCCTGTGCCATTCCCGGCAACCCGGATACGGAGAGCAGCAGTATGAATAAAGTCCTTCTCATTTCAACCTTGCTAAAGTAAAGACCCCATTCCAAATAAAATCAAAAAATGGTTAAACGGCAGCGCAGTACTGTTTTATAAATCGCCCAGTTGCGGACGAATAACGATATCCTCCACACAGGCCTGCACAGACAAACGGCTTGCGGCAAGTATCAGTTGTGCGATATCGGATGCTTCCATAATCCGTTTGGAGGAGTTGTCATAATCGCCCCAGGAGTCACTCATGACCGCGCCGGGATGCACGGATGTTACTTTGATACCATGCGGTTTCATTTCCTCCCGCAGATTTTTACTGAACCCATAAAGGGCAAATTTGCTGATACTATAGGCACCGCCATTTGCATAAGCGTTCAGGGAAGCTATGGAGCACATATTAAAGATATGGCCTGACTGACGCGCCATCATGGCCGGGAGCAATGTACGGGTAAGATGATAGGCACTGTAGAGGTTTACCTGCAACTGGCTTTCCAGTTGCCCTTCCGGTTCATTATTCACCGCACCTGGTTCAAACAGACCTGCATTGTTAACGAGGATATCAGGCACCGCCTGTGATAAGCACCAGTTCCCAAAAGCTACCGCCTCTTCTTTCCGGCTGAGATCGGCCGGACGGGCATGTACGCTACAATCCGGATAACGGCGCTGCAGGTCCTCCATCGTCTTATACAGCGTGGCTTCTCCGCGTGAACAGAGATACAGCTGCGCCCCGGCTGCCGCAAACTGCTCAGCCACGGCCTTCCCGATTCCTTTGGAAGCCCCCGTAATCACGACATGAAGTCCTTTATTCCTTTCCATACCTGTCTGAATTGTTCTGTAAATTGCAAACTTATCTATGAATAAAGAAATTAATTCCCCGGCACCATCCCGTTACCGACACCTGTTCTTTGACCTGGACCATACACTCTGGGATTTTGAAGCCAACAGCCGGCAAACGCTTCAGGAGTTATTTGACAATATGGACCTGGGGGCCAGAGGCGTGCACGATTTTGATCTCTTTCACAAAAACTATCTGGTTCACAATGATAAACTCTGGGACCGCTACCGCAACGGGTATATAAAAGTGGATGAACTCCGCTGGAAAAGGATGTGGCTGACCCTGCTTGATTTTAAAATAGCCGATGAACCTCTTGCCCGGAACATGGGTGTACAATTTCTCGATCTGCTGCCCACCCGTAAACTGCTCTTTCCGTATACCCTGGAAATCCTCGATTACCTGCAGGGAAAAAATTACCAGTTGCATATGATCACCAACGGATTTGAAAAAACACAATACAGCAAACTGGAAAACTCCGGACTGGCCGGCTATTTCAAACAGGTGATTACCTCGGAAGGAAGCAACAGCCTGAAGCCACATAAGGAAATTTTCGAGTACGCTTTCCGGAAAGCCGGGGCATCTCCCGAAGAAAGTATCATGATCGGCGATACCGTAGATGTGGATATTCTGGGCGGCATGAATGCAGGTATTGACCAGGTACATGTGAATCACCTGAGCAATGAACGGGTACCGGCCAGTAATAACCGGTTCGCCACCTTCACTGTTTTTTCCCTGAAGGAACTGGAATCGATTTTCTGAAAAAAATTACCAGCTGGCAATTACGGTTACGCCTCCCCGGGGCTTATCACCCAGTTTCACGTGAATTTTAGCATCCAGCGGCAACAGCAGGTCCACTCTTGAACCGAGTTTAATAAATCCCATTTCCTCGGTTTGCTTCACTGTTTGTCCGGCAGAGAGATAGTTCACAATCCGTTTGGCCAATGCACCGGCAATTTGTTTGACCAGTATTTCTTTCCCGTTTTTACGATAAACAACGGAATGTCGTTCATTCTCGGTAGAGGATTTAGGATGCCAGGCCACCAGGTATTTGCCTTTATGGTACTGACTGTACATGACTTCTCCGCTCACCGGGTTGCGGTTGACATGCACATTGAGGGGACTCATAAAAATAGAAACCTGTATACGGCGATCGGTAAAATATTCATCCGCCTGTACCTCTTCAATCACCACCACTTTCCCGTCGCAGGGAGCTACAATGGCATTTTCCGCAATGGTATACTGCCGGGCGGGTATCCGGAAAAAGGAAATCAGGAATAACAGCAGTCCCAGGGTGGCGACAAAAATAATTCCACTGAGTACCGGAAATGAGGCACTGAGTGTATAAAAAGAAATCAGATTGATTACCGCAAAAATGCTGGTGGCAATGGCGATGGTTTTGTAGCCTTCTTTGTGAATGGTCATTGGGAATTGTTATTGGCGCAAAGATAGGAGAATCAGATGTCAGATGCCGGGTGCCTGATGTCAGGTGCCGGTGACGAGGATTATGCCTGATTATTTATAAGCTGAATGAATCCCCACACAAACGGGACGGCAATCAGGAGAGAATCGAAACGGTCAAGAAAGCCGCCATGACCCGGCATGATTGAGCCGCTGTCTTTTACGCCGGCCAGTCTTTTCAGTTTGGATTCCAGCAGGTCGCCGGCTGTTCCGGTAATGGCGGCAATCAGGGCAATAGCTCCGGCAAACATAAAGAGCGGGGTGTCATTTTTCCCAAAATATATACGGGGCAGTAATAAACCGGTTACCACCACGGACAGTAGTATTCCTCCGATTGTTCCTTCCCAGGTTTTTTTGGGGGATACTTTTGAGAGCGGTGTTTTACCGATCAGGGAGCCCACGATATAGGCCATTGTATCGTTAATCCAGATGGCGGCAATGATCAGGATGGGTAAAAAGCCTGCCTTAAAAACAAAATAACTGTCACGGAAAACAAGATCAGTGGCCGGATAGAGACTCATCATCATTCCCCAGCTCATGGAAATATAAAAGATCCCGAGCAATGCGGCCCCAAAGGCATGCAGGTGCAGGGGGCCCTGGCGAAAAATGCCTATAATGGTCAGTATAAATCCGGCAACGGAGACCGGCATGGAAAAATTATCGCGCAGCAAATAAGTACCCACTTGAAAAATATCCCCGCAGAACCATAACATCAGTCCATAACCCAACAGCATAAATCCGAGTTTGGTATAAATATGAAAACCGGTCTGATAATTTTTTTCAGTCAGCTTGAAATACTCCCACCAGCAGCCAAAGTGTATTACGGAAAACAGAAGAAAGAAACTCCAGTGATTCAGGAGCAATCCGGCGAGCATAACAGCCACAAAAACAAGGGCGGTCAGTGCACGGGTATTAAATGTCTGCCAGTTAAATGCCATAGGTCAAATTTAATCAGGATCGGTCTTCAAGATCAGGTAATCTGTCTTCCTTGTATACATTGTCATAATGCGTTCCGGAATGTTTGATCATCCAGTTAACCGCCAGGGATACCAGGATAAAGCTGAATGCGGCAGTTAACGCGATAGACGACATTTTCACGGTATTCTCTGCATTCACGAGTGTCGGATTAAAATAGGCCATTACAATCAGCAACGCGTCATATACAAAATGGGCCAGGATGGCTGTCCAGAGACTTCCGCTGTACCAATACACCGCACCCAGCAGTATACCCAGTACAAACCGGGGCAGGAATCCATAGAACTGCATGTGCAGGGCAGAAAAAATGAAAGCCGCCACAATGATCCCCGGCCAGGGACTTTTAAACAAACGGATCAGTAAGCGCTGGGCCACACCCCTGAATAACAATTCTTCGCCTACAGCGGCCAGTCCGGCAATTAATACAAGATTGAGTACCAGATCTACGGGTGTCCGGCGCGTCAGTAAGGCCATTACGGTTTTATTCGCACTGTCTTCTTTTGCCCGCATCCATTTTGCCATACCGGATGGAAACTGAATCGCCTGGTTGATTTCACCCAACCATTGCACAAACGGAATCGCCAGTATCATTACCATAATCCCGATCACCCAATGAGATAATCCATGCGGTTTGTTCAGTCCAAGGTATTTCCGGCTGTTGGTGCTGAATAACCAGGCGCAGAGCAAAGAAGGCACCAGGAACAATCCAAAAAACTGGGCTACCTGCAGGCCCCGGATATAAGTAATCACGCCGGGTTTGGTGAAATCCAGTTTATTCATATCCATCAACTCCGTTGGTTTAATTCCGGTGATGGCGGTAAGAATGATTGTACCGAACAGAGAACCGATGATAAACACGCCAACCAGGGCGATCGAAACCATTATAAGTAATTGATTTCCGGCTGGTTTATTCTTTAGTAATCCCTTCATGCTGCTACTCTGGCATTTTGATTGTAAATTTGCAGGCTTAACCTCGGCCCCTGACTGGCAAAAATAGGTAAATACCAACGGAATGGTGAAAATCGGCGATATACAACTTCCTGAATTCCCGCTGCTTCTGGCTCCCATGGAGGACGTCAGTGATCCGCCTTTCCGGGCTGTTTGCAAAGACAATGGTGCCGACCTGATGTACACCGAGTTTATTTCCTCAGAAGGACTGATCCGGGATGCTATTAAAAGCCGGAAAAAGCTGGACATCTTTGATTATGAACGTCCTGTCGGTATCCAGATTTTCGGGGGCGATGAAGAAAGCCTGGCCATGGCGGCCAGAATTGTTGACGTTACCAGCCCCGATCTGCTGGATATCAACTTTGGTTGTCCTGTTAAAAAAGTAGCACTAAAAGGCGCCGGTGCCGGTGTATTGAAAGACATTGACCTGATGGTACGCCTTACGGCCGCTGTGGTAAAGTCCACTTCATTACCGGTAACAGTAAAAACAAGGCTGGGGTGGGATGACAATACAAAGAATATTGAAGAAGTGGCCGAACGGCTGCAGGATGTGGGTATTAAAGCGCTCGCCATACATGGACGCACCCGCACCCAGATGTATAAAGGAGAAGCCGACTGGACACTGATCGGAAAAGTAAAAAACAACCCGCGGATAACGATGCCGATCTTCGGAAACGGAGATATCGATTCACCTGAAAAGGCACTGGAATATAAAAACCGGTATGGAGTAGACGGGATCATGATCGGCCGTGCCGCTATCGGTTATCCCTGGATCTTTAATGAGATCAAACATTTTGTAAAGACCGGCGAACACCTGGCGCCTCCAACCATTGAAGCCCGCGTGGAAGTCTGCCGCAAGCACCTCTACAAATCCGTGGAATGGAAAAACCCGGTAGTGGGTGTGAATGAAATGCGCAGGCATTATGCCAATTACCTGAAAGGATTACCCAATATCAAAGAGTACCGGGGTAAACTGGTTACCCTGAAAGAAGTGGCGGAAATAGATGAAGTGCTGAATGAAATTCAACGGGTATATGCCGGATTTGAATTTGAAAAAGCACCGATTCAACTGATCGATTATCATCAGAACTGCCCCATAAACTAAGTACGAGGTACGAGGTACGAAGTACGAGGTACGAGGTACGAAGTACGAGGTACGAAGTACGAGGTACGAAGTACGAGGTACGAAGTACGAGGTACGAAGTCTTATAGCAGAAAAAACATTACCCCTTTCTGGCCCCTCACACCTGACATCCTGCACCTGACATCACACATCTCACAACTTATTCCTCATTCAACTATTTTCAACGGCGAAACAGACGGATCAAAATAACCGGTCAGTATCCCATTCTCATTCACGAGGTATTTGGAAAAATTCCAGCCGGGTACTTTGCTGTTCCAGCCGTTTTTGGCCGGATCGGTCAGCCATTGATAAACCGGATGCTGGGCAGCCCCTTTCAGTACCACCGATTTTTTTGCCAGCGGAAAACTGACGCCATAATTCTTTTTACAAAAAGCACCGATCTCTTCATCCGTTCCCTTTTCCTGTTCTTTAAAATCATTGGCCGGAAAACCAATCACCAGCAGGCTGTCGCCCGATTGTGTATACAACTGTTGCAGGTCTTCATACTGATGGGTATACCCGCAATCACTGGCAGTATTCACCAGCATCACTTTTTTACCTTTCAAGGTGGAAAAATCAAGTGTATCCCCGTTATTGAGTTCCAGTTTAAGGGTATAAAAAGATAACGGTGGTTGCTTATCCGTATTAAGCAGCTTTCCGGTGTTCTTGCCACTCCGGTTTGTCAGCCACATCAGGGCCGGGTATACGGCCCGCAATACTTTCTGGCGGTAGGTCATGTTCTTCATGTTGCGATTAATAATTTCCACATATACAGCAAACGCAGTAATCAGTAATAGAAAAACAATCAACAGCCGTTTTAGTTTTTTCATATACCTGTTTAGCGGATAAAAAATTTAAGCAGTTTCATTTTCCCTTTCAGCGGCGGATACTTCAGGGCAGGATCAAACCAGGCCGGTGTTTTCATCACGGATTTATAATGGGTAAATACATCAAACGTATGCCGGCCATGATAGCCGCCAATCCCGCTTTGACCCACCCCGCCAAAAGGCAGGTGATGATTGGTAAACTGCAGGGCGGTATTGTTGATACAGCCGCTGCCAAACTGTACCCGTTCCAGCCAGGTTTTTTCATTGGCTTTACTGCTGGTAAAAATGTAGAAGGAAAGCGGATTGGGATTCCGCCTGATCAATGCCAGGGCTTCCTCTTTACTGGTAAAAGTAAAAACGGGCAGCAGAGGACCGAAAATCTCTTCCTGCATCACAGGCGCATCCGGACTCACTTCTTCCAGTATGGTGGGCGAAATAAATAGCTGTCCGCGGTCATGACGGCCACCGGTCACCACTTTTCCCTGTGACAGGTAACTGACCAGCCGGTCAAAATTCCGTTCATTGATTATTTTATTATACCCATAGGTCTGTTCCGGATTATCCCCGTAAAAAGCCACGATATATTTTTTCATTAACCGCAGCAGTTCCTCTTTTACCGATGCATGCACCAGCAGGTAATCAGGAGATACACACATCTGGCCGGCATTGGAAAATTTGCCTAATACAATCCGCCTTGCGGCTACATCGAGACGGGCATCGGCTTCCACCACACAGGGGTCTTTACCCCCCAGTTCAAGGGTAACAGGTACCAGGTCTTTTGCCGCCGATTGATAGATGGCCTTACCTACCGGGATGCTGCCGGTATAAAAGACATGATCAAACCGGAACTGGTTCATCATTGCCGGTATCACTACGGCCCCGTCTCCCTGTACCACATAGGCCAGTTCCGGCGGAAAGGTCTCCGTAATCAGCTGTTCTATCAGCCGGGCGGTGGCCGGTGCATGTTCACTGGGTTTGATCACGACAGTATTACCCGCCGCAATAGCGCCCACCACCGGTATCAGCAACAGCTGCAGGGGAAAATTCCATGGACCTATCACCAGCACCACACCCAAAGGAGAAGGATATAAATAACTGGAAGACGGCTGATTCAGCAGATTGGTACCTGCTTTTTTTCGCTTCATCCAGGCCGGGAGATGTTTAATTGCATAATTCAGTTCCTGCATCAGCAGCCCGTTCTCTGTAAACCAGGCTTCTTCCGGCACTTTTTTCAGATCCTCGTAAAGGGCATCATAAATCTGTTGTTCGTAACGGAGAAGGGTCTGTTTAAACGCCCGCAGTTGCTCCAGACGAAAGTCCAGTGTACGGGTGGAACCGCTGTCAAAAAAGGCCCGTTGCTGCTGCAGGCGGGTTATATCTGTCATTACCAGTAATTTTATCCCAATTTAGACCAATTACACAAACTTTATTTATTCCGGATGACAGACGAGTATTTTATGACGCAGGCACTCAAAGAAGCCCGTATGGCTTTTGAGGAAGATGAAATTCCGATTGGCGCCGTGGTGGTGATGAATAACAGAATCATTGCGCGGGGCCGGAATATGACAGAGCGCCTTCATGATCCGACCGCGCATGCGGAAATGATTGCCTTGACTTCAGCTTTCAATGCATTGGGCAGTAAATACCTGCCGGAAGCTACTTTGTATGTAACCGTGGAACCCTGTTCTATGTGTGCCGGTGCTGCCTACTGGAGTAAAGTGGGCCGGGTGGTGTATGGGGCGGATGATGAAAAAAACGGGTATAAAAAAACAGCCGGCCAGAATCCGGCTTTTCATCCCAAAACTGAACTGCTCACGGGAATACTGAAAGAAGAATGCGCACTACTGATGAAAGATTTTTTCAAAGGGAAAAGATGATGTGCATAAAAAAAACCGTTTGTTATGACATTTTCGAATTAAGAAACAAATCACAGAGGCCGGACCTATATTAAACCCGGAGGGCTTATTTTTGTTATCAGTTAAACAAAACCAAATCATTCACTATCAAAAAATCAATACTATGGCATTTACATTAGCACCTCTTCCGTTTGCACATGATGCACTGGAACCGCATATTGACACACTTACCATGCAGATCCATCATGGAAAACACCACCAGGCGTATGTTGACAACCTGAATAAAGCCGTGGCCGGTTCTGCCCATGAGGGTAAGTCACTGGAAGAACTGGTTGCTGCCACCGGCAGTATTTCCCCGGCTGTCCGTAACAACGGAGGCGGACACTGGAATCATACCTTCTTCTGGGAAAGCCTGGCACCCAATGCAGGTGGTGCTCCCGCCGGTGCGCTGGCAGATGCCATCAATTCAGCATTCGGATCATTTGATGCCTTTAAAGAAAAATTCGCCAATGCCGGCATGACCCGCTTTGGCAGTGGCTGGGCCTGGTTGCTGGTAAAAGACGGCAAACTGGAAATCAGTTCCACGCCCAACCAGGACAATCCCCTGATGGATGTGGCCGAGGTAAAAGGCACGCCAATCCTGGGTGTGGATGTATGGGAACATGCGTATTACCTGAAATATCAGAACCGCCGTGCCGACTATCTGGGTGCTTTCTGGAATGTGGTGAACTGGACGAAAGTGGCTGAACGCTTCGCAAAATAGAACAAACAAGTACGAAGTACGAGGTACGAAGTACGGGGTACGAAGTACGGTCTGAAAGAGGAACGTGTTTGAAAGGCTGGGAAATTTTTACCGGCGCATACAAATTACAAGAGTAAAACAACATGTTCGATCGTACTTCGTACTTCCAACCTCGTACTTTGTATTTATTGTACTTTGTATTATTTCGTACTTCGTACTTCTAACCTCGTACTTTGTATTTATTGTATTTATCGCTGGTTTAGCTTATTCACCGCCTCTATGCGGTTGTTGACGTGCAGTTTGATATAAATATTCTTCAGGTGTTTGGTCACCGTATGTGCACTGAGATTAATTTTAGCCGCCGCTTCCTTTATCACCAGCCCGGTGGCCAGCAAATGCAGTATTTCATTTTCGCGTGCAGTAAGTTCGGACAATGTTGGTAATTCCGTTTTCTCCTGGAAGGCGGAAATCACTTTACGCGCGATATACCGGCTCATCGGCGCGCCGCCATCATACAACTCCTTTAATGAATCTATTATTTCTGTAGCGAGGGAATCTTTCAGAATATACCCGCTGGCTCCGTTGCGCAATGCATTAAACACAATTTCATTGTCATCATAAAAAGAACAAACCATGCATTGTATTTCGGGACGTTTCAGTTTTACCTGACGGATCAGTTCCACACCGGTCATACCCGGTAGTTTTATATCCACTACTGCAATCGCCGGGGGATTTTCGATAATATGCGGCAGCGCGATTTCGCCGGACGGATAGCTCTGCAATACCCTGAATTCATCAGAAGCATTAATAAAATCTTCGAGCCCTTCCCGGTAATTTTTATCATCCTCTATAATCGAGACCGTAATCAAAACACTCAGAATATGCTACAAGATACGCATAATTCAGTGCCGGTTAACTTATATACCGTTAATGGAAATGAAAATCAGGGAACAGGATCATAACCGCTGCCGCCCCAGGGATGGCAACGGCTGATACGTTTCAGTGAAAGCCAGAAGCCTTTGAACAAGCCATGCTTCTTCAGTGCATCTGCCGCATAATGCGAACAGGTGGGCGTAAAGCGACACTTGGGGCCCAGCCAGGGAGAAATCACCAACTGATAAATTTTTATCAGGAGCAGGAAAGGAAGACTGAGCAGTTTTCCGGTTACACGCAGCATTTCTTTACCCATTGAGCCGCTCATTTAATTTTTGCAGAATAGTACCTGTACAACGGAACAGGGTATCAAATACGGGCAACTCACGGTCTGTATACACGAAAAATACATCAAGGCCGGTATTTTTCTCTTTTAGCCGCTCCTGCAACTGATTTTTTTGCAATCGCCAGCATTCACGGATCACCCGTTTCACCCGGTTACGGTCTACGGCTTTTTTATACAGTTTTGTACTCACCGCCACACCAAACTTCAGTTCCGTACCCTGTGTGAGCTGATAAAACACACGTACCGGGCTGACCGTAAAGCGGTGCCCGCCATTGAATAAACCGTCAATGGCTTTACGGCTTTTCAGCCGCTCCTTTTTCCCGAGCGTGTATTTTTTTACCTGCATAAAAAAGGGCTGTATCAACCAAATGATACAACCCTGTAAAATTATCGAAACCGCCGTTGATTCAACGGCTGATTAATTTTTTACTTCAGTTTACGCTCATCAGAAACAGTCAGCTTCTTACGGCCTTTGGCACGACGGCTGGCTAATACTTTACGGCCATTGGCAGTTTCCATACGTTTACGGAATCCATGCACGGTTTTACGGCGCTTACGATGAGGTTGGAATGTACGTTTCATAATTATTTCGCTTTTTCACTTTTATTCTCCTTCGCCAGAGCTTCAGAGAATTTTGAAATACGGACCGGGAGAACGGCCCTGGTTTCAGTTCCACTGCAGATCACCACACCCACAGTTTTGTGAAAGGACGGCAAAGGTAAGGTTTGGAAGGCATAAGAAGAAAGACGAAGTGCAATAATTTAAAAATCAGCGGCTGCAGTATGCGAATCCGTTCATCGGATACGATTTAATCGAATGATTGTCAGCTTATTGAAGATTCAATATCCACATGCTTCGAGGCCACCTGACTGCCATAAAAAACCGTGGCATGCTGGTCAAAATCGGTGGTGGAATCCGTGGTAAAGAACGTACGGCGGCCCTCCCGGCTGCAGGCAGTTTCAATTTCCGGGTGGCGCTGCAGATAATCGGCCAGGCTGGCGGCCACTATTTCACCTTGTGAAATCAGCTTTACCCCTACCGGCATATACTCTTCAATGGTTTTTTTCAGTAACGGGTAATGGGTACAGCCCAGCAGTAATACATCTATTTCAGGTCCCTTTTCAAAAATCTGATCCAGGTTTTTCCGGACAAAATAATCAGCCCCCTTATTATCCATTTCATTGTTCTCCACCAACGGTACCCACATCGGGCAGGCTTCCTGTATTACCTTTAGCTGCGGAAAGAACTTACTGATCTCAATCGGATAGGATTCCGAAGCCACCGTGCCGTTGGTAGCCAGCACACCTGCCACACCGGTTTCAGAATATGTGCCGATGATCTCCGCTGTGGGACGGATCACGCCCAGCACACGTTTACCGGGCGCCATCCGGGGCAGGTCATTTTGCTGAATGGTACGCAGTGCTTTGGCCGAAGCAGTATTACAGGCCAGAATCACCAGGGAGCAACCCTGCTCAAAAAACCATTTCACTGCCTGCAGGGTATATTGATACACTGTGTCAAAGGACCGGTTACCATAGGGTGAGCGGGCACTGTCACCCAGGTAGATATAATCGTACGCAGGTAAAGTTTGTACTATTTCCCGCAGAACGGTAAGTCCGCCGTAGCCGGAATCAAAAACACCAATGGGGTTGCGGGATGACATGCAACAAAAATACGGAAAACAAACACGATGAAATAAGTACGAAGTACGGGGTACGAAGTACGAAGTATGAAGTACCGAACACCATGCATCATGGCGTTAGTGATATATCGCACCTGAATAAAAAAAGCCGCCCCTTACGGAGCAGCTTTTCTATTCAGTTACGGGCTGTTTATTTCGCAGCGCCGGCAGGTAATTTAAGCTTGAGTTTAGCCGCCACGAGGGCCAGCATATCATCCCCATCAGGAGCCACCAGTAAAGTTTCCTTACTGATTACATGGGTATAGCCTTTTTCTTTAGCTACCAGTTTAATGGCATCGTAGGCCTTGCGGTAAAGCGGAGCCAGGATTTCATTTTGTTTTCCTTCCAGTGCCTGGTTTACAATCTGCTGCCAGTTCTGGATCTGGTAAATGTAAGAAGGCAGTTTTTTAGCGATCTCATCACGAACGGCCTTGGGTGTTTTTACAGAATCCCGGTACAGGCTGTCATCCCACTGGTAACGTTGTACCAGGGAAGCATACTCAGGGTTCAGGGAATCTGACTGGTAACGCTCCAGGACAGAGTCGATTTTCGCTGTTTCAGGGAACAGGCTCACTACATCATCAATTTTAATGTAGCCGATTTTAGTTTGTGCATTAGCAGTACCAGAGAAAGCCAGCAAACCCACTATTGCAATGACTGTAAGGATCTTTTTCATCTCGATTTTTTTGTTGTGCTTTATATGATTCTAAAAAAAGGCAGTTAGTTGCGCCTTAACGTTCTTTTATCATTTATTTTACCCCCAGGTCCTTCAGTACATCCTCACTCTTGTCCAGTTTGGGGTCGGCAAATATAATGGTATTTCCTTCACTTTTATCCAGTACAAAATCATAGCCCCGGCTCACGGCCATTTTCTGAACAGCATTGAAAACCTTGTCCTGAATGGGCTTGATCAGTTCCTGGCGTTTCTTAAACAGATCTCCCTCAAAACCAAAGCGTTTACGTTGCAGATCACGCACGTCTTTTTCCTTATTGAAGAGCTGATCCTCTCTTTTTTTCCGGAGTTCCTCTGTAAGCATTACCTGCTCGGCATCATAATCCTTGTACATTTTATCCAGTTCGGCCTGGCGGGCATCAATATCCCGCTGCCAGCCGGCAGCAATATCATCGAGCTGTTTCTGCGCGTCTTTATATTCCGGCATTTTATCAAGTATGTAGCGGGTATCAATGATCGCGTATTTCTGGGAAAAACCGGCAACGCCCAGTCCCAGCATACAGACAAGAAGAAGCAACTTTTTCATATAGTGGAATTTGTGGTTTAAATGATTTATTCCGGCTCAAAGCCCAGCATAAAGGTAAAGCGGGATGCCCCTTTCAGACCGGTTTGTCCGGGCTGAATACGATCCAGTCCCACACCATAATCAAATCCAAGCAATCCGAACATGGGGAGGAAGAAACGCATACCCACACCCACACTGCGGCGCAGACGGAAGGGGTTGTAGTCTTTATAATTGTACCAGCCATTGGCCGCTTCAAAGAAGGTCAGCGCATAAATGGTGCTGCTCGGATTGGTCACAAGCGGGAAACGCATTTCCAGCTGGTATTTATTGAAGATCGTAAAGAACTGGTTGGCACCTTGCTGATCCGGATTGATCGTGGGATCAGAATTATCATAAACCGGATATCCGCGGTGTGCCACGATATCATATCCGAGCAGACCGAAGTTATTGGTCAGGCCCGCATCTCCCACCTGGAACCGCTCAAACGGTGAGTATTCAAGTTTCTTATTATAACGGCCCATGAATCCGTACTTGGCAGCCAGTTTCATAACAAACTGACGGTTCTTCTCTGCACCCAGCGCTTTACCAATGGGCACATACCATTCCGCATTGAAGCGCCATTTGTGGTATTCCGGTTTTTTATACGGATCAACTGCATTCACAATATCCGGATTGAACAAGGAATAGGGCGGGGTGAATTGCACACTACCCAGGAAACTGGAACCACTGGTCGGGAAGATCGGGTTAAATACGGAAGAACGCTGCAGGGCAATCTTAAAGCTCAGGTTATCGGAAATACCGGTAGGACTGGCTCCCTGGAAGATACCATAGTTACGACGGGCATAACGGGTATAGTTAAACGAATATACCAGCGTAAAGAAGTCATCCGGCCATTTGAGCTGCTTACCCAGCGATAAAGTAACCCCGGTTGTTTTCAGGTATACCGTATCTGACTTGGCTTTGTCGATAGTACCGGTCAGCGGATTATAGGCACTGGAGAATTTACTGTTATTGAGTCCGATGGTCAGTGAATTCCTTTTTTTACCACCCAGCCAGGGTTCAGTAAAGGAAGCACTGTATGAGCGGTAGGCACGTCCGTTGGACTGCATACGCAGACTCAGCTTCTGGCCATCACCGGTAGGAAGGGGATCCCAGGCCGATTTTTTCCAGATATTACGTACGGAGAAGTTGTTGAAGGTAACACCCAGTGTACCGGTCAGACCGATACCACCACCCCAACCGGCAGAAAGTTCCAGCTGGTCGGAGGATTTCTCTTCCAGTTTCCAGTTGATATCCACGGTGCCATCTTCCGCATTCGGTACCACACCGGGATTGATGGTTTCCTGGTTAAAGAACTGCAGGTTGGCCAGTTCCCGCTGTGAACGGATCAGGTCGGAACGGCTGAAGAGTTCGCCCGGTACTGTTCTTAATTCACGGCGGATTACATAATCCTTGGTTTTATCGTTACCGGCAATGGTTACATTTTTCACCCTTGCCTGAGGACCTTCCATAATCCGGATTTCATAATCGATGGTGTCGTTGTATACCGCTGTCTCCACCGGCTCTGCACGGAAGAAGAGGTAACCGTCATCCATATAATAGCTGCTGATATCACCACCTCCGTCGCCGCCGGCTTCTTTTCCGAGGCGCTTATTCAGTATTGATACGTTGTAAATATCGCCCTTGTTGATACCGAGTATCACATTCAGCAGGGAGTCGGTGAATTTGGCATTCCCTTTCCAAACGATATTCCCAAAATAATAACGGCGGCCTTCCTTCACTTTCAGATCCACATTCAGGTTGCCGTTTTGTGTTTTGTATTGTGTATCCGCGATGATCTGCGCATCACGGTATCCCATGGAGTTGTAGTAATCGAGTACTTTATCTTTGTCTTCTTCAAATTTCTTGTCGTCGAATTTGGCACCACTGAACATTTTAAACCGGAAATAAGGATCCAGCAGCGCCCGGGTTTTGCTGATGGAAAGGAATCCCCAGTCACGCAGGTACTGATTAAACGAGAATGTACGGTTGGCCCCGAAAGGACTGACCGCGTTATCAGGGTACAGGGTAAACTTGGACATTTCCTTGGTTCCCTTCATCTGCTTTTTCAGCCGCAGGTCGTCAATATTGTCATTTCCGAAAAAGCTCACATTGTTGATCCGCACTTTGGAACCTTTATCCACGTAGATATAGAGGATATTGGAGTTTACATAAGAAGTATCGGGCTTTTCTTCCAGCCGTACGCGGATGTTCCGGAATCCTTTATCGGCAAAATGTTTGGTGATCTTTTCATTCAGCTCACGACGGATATTCTCGGTAATGATGGTCTGCTTGGTCAGTGTTACTTTGGTCAGGATATCTTCTTCTTCCGTTTTCCTTAATCCAAAAAATTTATAGTTGCCGAGACGCGGACGTTCCGTCACGCTGATTTCGAGCCATACTTTATCGCCATCAATGCGGGTAACGAAAATCTGTACATTGGAAAACAGTTTCTGCCTCCAGAGACTGGCAATGGCTTTACCAAAAACTTCAGCACCGGGGTGAACGAATTTGTCGCCCGGTTGCAGGTTGGCAATGGAGTAAACAATGGAAGTATCCAGGTAATTCACGCCGGTGATGCTGACTGAGGCAATGGTATATTCTTTCGCAATGCGGGCATTCTGCCAGTCAATCATTTTGGGATCCAGCGATGTGGGTTTGGTGGTATCCGGTTGTTCCTGGGCCATCAGTGTGGCACTGGTGATCACCGCAAAAAACATTGTCATCCCCACCCTTTGTAAAAATCGTTGCATGTGTAATTGTTCTGGTATCTTCCCCGTACAAACGGAGTTTAAATTGTTTATTTTCCGCGGTTTATAAAAAATACCGCCTATTGATACGGCGGCAAATTAACGGTTAAAATCGAAAGTCTTTGTTAAAAGAAACCCGGTTTCACCTGTTCAGGCCGGTGTTTTACTTTCATCCAACTGATCACTGGTTTTACCAAACCTTCTTTCACGGTGCTGATAATCAGCAATCGCTTCGTACAGATTCTCTTTCCGGAAGTCGGGCCAGCGTACATTGGTAAAATACAATTCCGCATAAGCCAGCTGATACAGCAGGAAATTGCTGATCCGGTATTCTCCGCTGGTGCGGATCATCAGTTCCGGATCGGGAAATTCGCTGGTACAGAGAAAATGCTGCAGCGTATCCTGATTGATCTGCTCCACCTGCAGGCGGCCCTGTTTCACTTCAAAAGCAATATTTTTCACGGCATTCAGCAGTTCCCAGCGGCCACTGTAGCTCAGGGCCATCACCAGGTTCAGGCCGGTATTCTCCCTTGTAATCTCGAGTGCTTCATTCAGTTCATTCCGGGCATATTCAGGCAGCATGCTCATATCCCCGATCACATGAAGGCGGATATTGTTTTTGTTCAGGCTTTCCACTTCTTTCCGGATGGTGCTGACCAGCAGTTCCATCAGTCCCACCACTTCATATTCGGGGCGGTCCCAGTTTTCAGTGGAAAAGGCATAAAGTGTCAGGTAACCTACACCGAGTTCAGCGCATCCTTCCACAATATTCCTTACACTTTCCACGCCATGGTAATGACCAAACAGGCGGTCTTCTCCTTTCTCTTTTGCCCAACGGCCATTCCCATCCATAATGATGGCAATATGTTTTGGCAGCCGGTCTTTATCAATCTTTTCGAGTAAGGAAGACATAAAAAAGCCCCATTTAACGGGGGCACAAAGGTAATTTCAATTTTCGGGATTCCGTTGTTTTGGAACCCCAAATATGCGGCTTTCACAAAATGCAGGTTCAGGGGGGCCGGAGGGTTGAAAACCGGGGCAGAAATTCATATATTAAATTGAAAATCAAAGCCTGCCAATAGCTATAAGAGCCGGTTGACAGGCATTGATTCTCTGATAAATTCAGGATAAATCCGGAATTCCGTCTCAGTTTCTTCCCCAAACAGCTACCCGTGACCTTCCGCGGAGAAAGCCCTTGGTTTCGTACCAGAATTCGATTTTAGTCAGGTGCCGGAGGCCGCCATCCAGGTCTATAACCCGGCTTTCACTACCCTGGGCAAACCGGTTCCGGAGTTCCACGTCCTGTACAGAACCATTATCAAAATGGATCTTCATTTTATACATTTTCAGGGGGCCATCGGTTATTTTGAGTTTCAGCTGACGGACATCATCCTTCCAGTTACCGAAATGGATCACATCGCGGTCAACAGCAAATCCTACATTTTTATCGGCAATAAAGAACCAGTCCCCGGGACGTTTAGTCTCTCCAGAAGGAAGGTTAAAACTGAAAAGGGTCAGGGTAAACAGGCTGAAGGCAATCAGGCTAAAGCGCATCATGGTAAAGTTTTTTGGTGAATGGTTACCATACAGACAATAAAATGACTGCAGGGTTTAAAAACACACCTGAAATTAAAAAAGAGAAACTGGATTGCGCTTACCCCTGCGGGTGATTTTCCGGACTATTTAGCCACAGCCGGGCACTTGTACGACTGCAGGTTAAAGCTCAGGTGCAACATGGCGGTTACAAACTGGTCTTTCTGCCGGCTGTTGCCCCGTTGTAATCCGTCTGTACCGATGGGGGTTCCGAGTTCCCATGACCGGTCGCTCAGCAGGCGGGCATTGGAAGGACTGCCATCGGGATTATTGGGGAAAATAGCCGGATTCACATACGTCTTGCTTACATCATCCAGGTAATCAGTATTGGTAAAGCGGTGCAGTACTTCAAGCGCGATATTCATCCGGGAATTGATCGCATATTTGATACCGCCGCCGAAGGGAATACTGAAAGCCATCGTGCTGTATTGTTTACGGTCGGGGTATGCCGCATTTCCCTGACCTTCCGTACCCAGCGGACGGAGCATTATTTTCTCGCCACGGAGGTAGGCATAGGGATCATAACTGAAAATTCCGGCCCCGAATGTGATATAAGGAGTAAAGCTATAGGCCGGTTCACCGGGCATAAACCGGAAGAAATTAAAATCGCCCTGCAGGCTGAGTTCCCATACCCGGCTGTTGAAACTCAGGTTGCGGGTCTGCATCACTTTATTATGGGAATTATAAGAATCGGAATACCCAAGCTGGGCAAAGGATACCCCTACACGGCCGGCAATATAGTTTCCAAAATTTTTACGGAAAAAAACGGTGGCCGCCATTTTGGGGCGGTTCAGTTTGGCCCGGGTATTCAGGTCGCCAAAATAGTGTCCGGCACCTAAACCAAAACCAAATTCACCTTCCTGCACAATGGCATCCTGGGCTGAACTATGAATAACAGCCGAACTGAATGCGAACACAAAAGCTAAAATCTTCTTTTTCATAACAAAAAAATGGACGGGATTACCTAGAACGCTAAAAGTAGCTATTTTCTTATTATCCGGAACCGGTTTAATTGCGTTTATCCAGCCCCCAGGTGAGTTTATTACGGAGGGTCTGGAGGAAATTATTCTCGCTCAGGCGAACGAGGTTGATTCCAAAATCTTCCTTTTTAACGGCAAGGGTTACGTTTTTATTCACTATTTCCCGGCGGGAATCCAGGGCACAGATTATCTTTTCCGTCCTGCTTTCCACTTCAAAGGAAATAATATTGCTGTCCGGTACAATGATGGGACGGACATTCAGATTATGCGGAGCCACCGGGGTAATGACAAAGCTCCCGGCATCAGGGAAAACAACAGGACCGCCACAGCTGAGTGAATAGCCGGTACTCCCGGTAGGGGTGGCCACAATCAGTCCGTCGGCCCAGTAACTGTTGAGGAATTCCCCGTTCAGGTAGGTATGAATCTTAATCATGGACGCGACATCCTGCTTATGTATGGAAAATTCGTTCAGGGCATAAGGGATGCTGCCAAATAAAGGCATGTCAGCTTCAACGTGGATGAGGGTACGGGTATCATTTACATACGTTCTCCGGGCAATAGCTTTCACGGCGGTCTTTACTTCATTGCGGCCGATACTGGCCAGAAAGCCCAGGCGCCCGAAATTAATCCCCATGATGGAAATCTTTTTATCCCGCACCAGGGTAATGGTATCCAGCAGGGTGCCATCACCGCCAAGGCTGATGATAAATTCTATTTCATCCGTCAGGTCTTCCGACAGGTTAAATGTCTTTGTTTCCTCCGGAATACGGATGACTGATTTAATCTGTTCGTAAAAAGGATGGAAAATAACAGGTTCAATTTTTTGCAGCTCCAGCTCATCAAAAAAAAGCTGTACATCTTCCTGGTGTTCTGCGTCAAAAATCCTGCTGTAGATAGCTGCCTTCATGTCAGAATATAGTCTTTCTGTGTAAATATAGCCCGTTTTGCCCTAACTGGTTGAATGTGTACTCCAGCCGGAAAATCACGTCATAAAAGGTGAGAATATCAATACCGATACCAGCTGAGTGAAGCATCTGGTTACTGAGTGCGTTTTCGCCCGGTTGCGGATTATGTACATAGCCGCTGTTGCTGAATATTTTTCCAAAAATCCGGACAGGTATCTGGTCTGTGGTTTTCCCTTTAACGGGCATCCGGATTCCGAAATTGAAAAACTCACGGGTAAGGGTGGTTTTCAGGTAACCTCCGGCCACCCCATCCACCACATAGTATTCATAGCCCTGCATAAACACATCTCCATAGCCCAGAAAGCGCTTATTAAAATAGGGTTGTCTGAAAGGGGCTTTTATTCCTCCGTAGACCATGGCACTGAGAAAGGTTTTGGGAGACAGGTGCCAGCTGCCCAGTGCTTTCAGGTTCAGCTGCCAGAGATTATTGCTGGCGTTGACGCCCTTTTTACTCAGCAGGAGATTGGCCGCATATCCTTTGGTGGGATAGGGTATATAATCCACATCATAAAAAGTCATGTTGTAATACAGCTCAGGAAAACGGATCCGGTTGCGGCCGGATTCAAAATAAGAAGGGTTCAGTTGTACAATGGTATCCTCCACCACTTCACTCGTATAACCGATACCGATACTATGCCGGGTTCTGATCGCCCGGCGATAGGTCAGTTCTGCCTGTGTATTGACAAAATTCCGGACATACCGGTTATTGTCTTTCAGAAAAACCTGTTTGTCGTTGATGGTATTGTAATTCAGTTCACGGTTTTTCCCGGCGGCAAAACTGAACTTCATACCCCAGCGCATGGCCTTATCAATATAAAGCCGGTCATAGCCAAGGGATATCTGTTTGGTATAACCGGACACCAGCCAGAGGCGGAGTTTATCATTATTGCCGGTGGCATTGTTGTATAAAAGTTTGGCGCCATAATTCACCCGGCTGAGGCTGGCATGCTGCTCCACCAGCCATTGGTTCAGGTTTCTGTCCACCGGTTTAAAGTATGGCAGGGGAAACAGGTACCAACGTTCACGAACGGTTACCGCAATATCAATCACGTTGCCGTTGAACCCTTTTGCGGCCACAATGACTGAATGAAAAAGGGCGGTATTCATCAGCTGTCGGCGGGCATCTTCAAATTTTTTCACCAGGTCCTGCAGGGAATATGCCTGGCCCGGCTGCAATGGTATTTCGCGGAGAATAATGGGCTTCCGGGTTTTTTTATTGCCTGCAATCACGATCTCACCCACGATATACTTCATTACCGCGGGGGCTGCACCGGTATCTGCCTGTGGCAAAATAACAGCCGCCTGCTGGGCGCACAGCGAACAGGAGAACAGGAGCGCAAAAAATAGCCCGGGAAAATATGGAATGTATTGCTTCACTAGAGATTCAGAACGGCCTGTAAAATACGGGTTAAACCGCTCAGATGCGCAGGTAATTCATCAGGTTGTCGTAATTGCTCTTCAATTCATTCGTATACAACTCCTCGCCAAAGAAATATTTTACATTGTATTCGTACCGCTGGAAAGTGGCCACGATATCGGACACTTCGGGTTTATTGATCCGGATGGTTACCTGCATGATTCCGGTTTCAGGATCATTATTTGTATTAAGCTGGGTTATCTGGGCATCATTGGTCTCCACCAGTTTGCTGATTTCATTAAAGGAATACTGATTGCTGTCCACTTCCAGCACAATCAGTCCGCCGGGTTCATTCAGGCTCATAAACTCAGAGGCATGTTTCAGCAGATCATTGTATACAACCGTGCTGATCAGGTCGCCTTCCTCATTCACCACCGGTACCACACTGAGGCCGTTTTCGGCGGCTACCTGCACGGCGCGCAGAAAATGCTCATGCCCCTTTACGGCCATACTGGAAAAAGATTGCTGGAGAGAACCGAGTTCATCATGATCATTCTCGGCCAGTAATAAATCATCCTCGCTGATGAGGCCGGTGTATTTGTCCCCTTCCACGATCGGCAGATGGGTCACGTGATTATCATTCATCAGCTGCAGCGCCTGGTATACCTTATCGGTAAGGTGCAGGTAAGGCAGTGACTGGGATTCCAATTCTCGGGTTAACATGGATAGCGGCTTTAGCGGTTCATATTGCTGCGAAAAAGCACACAGCTGGTTCAAGACAGTAACGATCAGGCAACTGTTGCAGGCTCATTCAGCTTTTTTAAAAACTTGTGCAGGATGGCGTTGAATTCATCCGGCACTTCCATCATTGGTGCATGCCCGCATTTGTCAACAAAATAGAGTTCACTGTTTGGAATCAGTTTATTAAACTCACGGCCAACAAACGGCGGCGTGATGGTGTCATCATTTCCCCAGACCAGCAAGGTCGGTTGTTTGATCTGGCTCAGTTCTTCTCCCAGATTATTGCGTATAGCGCTTTTTGCCAGGGCAATAATCTTTATCGCTTTCAGGCGGTTATTGGTAATGCTGTATACTTCATCCACCAGTTCCTTGGTTGCGGTCTTCGGATCATAGAACGTCAGTTCCGTCTTTTTGCGTATGTATTCGTAATCCCCGCGTTTGGGATAGCTGTCGCCCATACCGTTTTCGAACAGGCCGGAACTGCCGGTCAGGATCAGTGACTTGATCCGTTCCGGGTGTTTCAGTGTATGTACGAGGGCCACATGACCGCCAAGTGAGTTCCCCAGCAGGTGAACTTCCTTCAGGTCTTTTAATTCCAGGAACTTATGGACAAATTTGGCCAGGCCTCCCACAGAAGTATGCAGGATATCCATTTCCAGCAAAGGCAATATAGGAACGATGACCCGGTAATGATGGCGGAAGTATTCGACCAGAGGTTGAAAATTACTTAGCGCCCCGAAAAGTCCATGCAGCAGCACCAGCGGTTCTCCGCTGCCTTCGTCCAGGTACCTAAACTTTTCTTCTTGTTTAATCTCGTATTGCATGGGCAGTCAATCTAAGCGTTGTTGCTGGTTGCTAAAATAATTGTTTTGCCGTTAAATTCAGGTGTTTGTGTCACAAATCCACCCTGATTTACGCAAATATAGGGGCAACCGGCCTGTTTTGTAACGGTGCGATTAAAGTCATACCCGGTCCCCCGTATCCGCACCGTCTGTTAACAGAAATATCAGCGCGGAGGCACCTGCCTGGACACGGATTCAAAAAAAGCAGAGAGGTCGGCAAACATATCCCTGAACCAGGGAAGCAGCTGTCCCAGAGCATTAATCACTTTTGGCCCGAGCGGTGTGATATAGGAAAAACTCAGTGAAGCTTCTTTTGCTGCCGGTTGTATTATGGCCATTTTATCTGCATAAAACAGCAATACACTGAACACCAGCGTGTATAAAGCAATATAGAGCAGTATTCCGCCGAGCCTGTTCAGCCAGCCCAGCATTACTACTTCCACGGTGCTTTCAATGGCATTGGCACCCAGGCGTATCAGGATCACCACCACGATAAATACCAGTAAAAATGAAACAAAAGGTAACCAGGCCGCTGAAATATTGACGGCTGACCCGATATAGCCAGCAGCCACCAGTGATAATTTCAGGGCTGCCGCCAGACCAATAATAACGGCCAGAAAGGAGAATACACCCACAATGAGTCCGCGCTGGAAACCCTTGATGGTAGCCAGCACCAGCAGTATCGCGTAAATAATATCAATAATCATAAGCTGATAACGCTCCGGTTAAGGAGCCGGGTGCCCGCCTTTTGTTAAAATTCCGGTTTATTTTGCCAGCAGTTCCTTCACCAGGGCAGAGATAGTTTTACCATCAGCCTTGCCAGCCAGTTGTTTTGTGGCGGCGCCCATCACTTTACCCATATCGGCCGGAGAAGAAGCGCCTACAGTGGTAATAATGTTCATCAGCGCTGCTTTTATTTCTTCCGGACTCATTTGTTTCGGCAGAAATTTTTCGATTACGGCAATTTCCTCTTCTTCCTTTTTGGCCAGTTCAGGTCTGTTTTGCTGCTGAAATATCTCCAGGGAATCCTTCCGTTGTTTCACCATTTTCTGGAGCAGTTTGATTTCCTCTTCTTCCGATACTTCTCCGTTCCCTCCTTCGGCGGTTTTCGCCAACAGGATGGCGGCTTTAATTGCGCGCAGGCTTCGCAGGGCGGCTTCATCTTTTGCCAGCATGGCCGCTTTCAGATCGGTCATTATTTTCACTTCTAAACTCATATACGTGTTATTTGAATGTTTAGTAAAAATGTGTTCAGGTAGCTTTATTTTCTTTCAATTGTTTCTCCCTGAATTTTTCATAGAAACCTTTTGCAAAAGTCTTCATTTCCTCCACCTGATCGGCATAGCGGGTGGCACGGCCATAGGTATCGGCCATAGTCATCATGGTCTGATAGAAAAAATCGGCCATTTCATCCACCATCATATCCTGTGTCCAGAGATCAATGCGGAGGGCCGCTTTCTCTGCACTGTCCCAGAAGGAAATCATCATGGCCTTGGCCTTTTGCTTTTGCTCCGCACTGGTATCCGAGGCAGACCAGGAAATGCCTGCGGGAATCCGGTTGTCATCGGTTTCCACTTCAATCGTGATCGTTGATTTGTTCATTGTTTGTTGTATGAGGGAGCAAAGGTAGAAAATCAGGCGATGCAATCCTGCATCAGTTCCCAGCAGCGGACCGCCGCCTGATCCCAGCTATACAATGCCGCTTTCAGTTTTCCTTTTTCAATCAGGGTGAACCGGAGGCGTTCGTCCTTATATATGCGCATCAGCTGATCCGCCAGGGCCGAATGATCCGCAGGGTCGGCATAGAGTGCCGCATCACCGGCCACTTCTTCCATGGCGGAGCCGGCAGACGTAATCACAGGTACACCGCATTGCATGGCCTCGGCCACTGGCACACCAAATCCCTCAAAAAAGGAAGGATAGACCATTGCGTAAGCGGAAGCCATAAGCCGGGCCAGTTCTGCTTCCGGCAAATAGCCGGTAAGCACCACATCCTGTCTGTACTTATAGGTTTTCAGACTGCTGGAAAATGCTTCATACTTCCAGGCCAGCCGGCCGGCTATCACCAGTTTCATGGAGGATTGCTGTCTTTTTTTAAACAGCGAAAAAGCCCGGAGCAGCCCCATCAGGTTTTTTCTTGGATGAACAGAGCCGGTATAAATAAAATACTCTTTCCCTTCCGTATACAAATCCTTGACCGGTTGGCTGGCGGCAAAATCCATTGGCTGAAACACCGGCCTGATCCCGTTATACAGTACCTGCAGCTTGCCGGCGGCAAACGGGTAATGGGTAACAATATCCTTTTTTGAATATTCAGAAACGGTAATAACTGTTTTCGCTTTTTTTACAAACGCGGGGGTGTACTTTTTATAAAATGACAGTTGTGTTTTTGAAATGCCTTCCGGATAATGTAGAAAAGCAAGGTCATGCAGTACCAGGCATTGCGGCACAGCGGTACGCAGGGAACAAAAACCGTCACAGGATACAAAAAGGTCGGCCTTATACCTGCGCAGGAGGGCCGGAATTTTATAGTCGTACCAGTATTTCCAGAGTAAGGGATGGCGGGCCGGGGGGCCGGCCACTACCGGAATTACGTTTTTTCCGAAAACAAACTGTTCGTCATATGGACGGTCAAACAGGAAGATAAATGTATGTTCCGGGTGGTTTTCCGTAATCCGGCGAAAAAGTTCATAGATAAAATACCCGTAACCTTCCAGGTAATCTTTTAATAAGAAGCGGGTATTGACAGCGATGCGCATAAAAGAGAGCAAAGGTAAACGCTATTTGCCGGATGTGGGCAGAATTCCCGGTATGTCCTTTTGAAAAACTGCTATGACAGGCTACGTAAATAAACTTACCGGGATGGTGCATTTCCCGGCCGGGTTTTACCTGTAGAAATGAACGGCCCGCATACGCATTTTTCCTGTTCATATTCACTAAATACCGGATATAAAACAGCGCAGTAATACAATTGCGGAAGCGCTGCCGGCGGAGTAGCTTTATAGTCTAATTAGCAGTGAGAAACCAAAGCTCCAACCTATGAAACATATTTACACAAAACGTTTACTCCTTCCGGTTATTGCATTATTCGTTATCCTTTCCGGAAACAAGGCCAATGCCCAGGTGCCCTGCCCGTATAATTTCCCCAGCAGCAGTACCTTTTACGATACGGTCATTAATACCCCTGCCGGTATCAATACCCTGCAGATAAAAGTACCGCAGGCGGATCCGCTGGCCGGTATGGTTACCTGTATGCGTTTATGCGTTACCATTACGGGTGTGGTGGATTCCGTAAGTGTGGAGAATAATTCTTTCTCGCCGCAGGTAGCCGATGTATACTACATGCGGACCGACCAGATTACCGGTCCCGGTCTTTCAGGTCCGCTTACAAACAGTATCAATCATCACTATGGTCCGTATAACCTGGGGGCTACCAATGGCACACTCGGATCCGGTCCTGATTTTGTCGCCATTTCGCGTGATACCGTATTGAATGCGGTACAGGTTTGCCAGGTCATTACCAACCTGGACTCTTTATTCCAGTTTTATGGCCATGACAGTATAACGTATCAATATAATATCACCGCTTTTACCAATGTTACCTGTACCGGTGGTAACTATAACAGTACAGTAGCCACATCGGCCATTGTACGGTTCAGATTTCAGTATTGCACCTGCCCCGGCTATGTGCTGCCGCTGAATATCCGGAATTTCGAAGTAAACAAAGCGGCTGACAACAAGGCCCTGCTTACCTGGCAGGGGCTCAGCAATTCAAATGCCTATTCGTATGTGGTGGAAAAAAGCCGAAATGGCAAGGATTTTAAAGCCGTGGGCCGTGTGGAAAAGAATACAGATGGTACCGATGATTACCGGTTTACGTATGCCACCGGCCAGGATGAAAGCGGTGAAATTTACTTCCGTATCAAACAGGTGTACAGCAATGGCTACAGCCGGATCAGTGAAGTAAGAAAAATTACGTTAAAAAATTCCCTTGTCCCCCGGTTTATTATCAGTCCCAACCCATCAGACGGAGTGGTTGGTATCAAATTTGATAATAATGATGGCGGCCAGTACAGACTGGAAGTATACAATGGACAGGGACAGGTGGTGCAGCGGAAGGATATCGTGTTGTCCGCCAATTCCTATCAGCAGATCGCCAATTTACAGGGAGGGATGTACTGGATCAAGTTAACCGATCTGAGTACCCGGCTCTCCGCGGTCAATCAACTTTTTATTAAATGACCTCTTAGGTGGAAGAGGATGGTGGCTTGTAAAAGGGGCCTTGGTTCGGGGCCCCTTTCTTTTACCTATGATAATTGAACATTGTGCATTGAATATTGAGCATTTACAAAAGAAAATGTTCAATATTCAATTTTCAATACTCAGTAATCAATATACTCCGGAATAAGGCAGCGAGGCGGCCTGACAGACCTCCAAAGCCATTTTAGCCCATTTCACGGCATTTTCCTATTTTTGACGACTAAGAGACTTCACTAATTTCTTTCCATGGAATATAATACTACCAGAAATCATCTCACCATGCGGGAATATGGCCGTCATGTGCAAAAGATGATTGAACACGTACAGAATATCGAAGATCCCGAGCGCCGCCAGGGCAATGCGTATGCGGTGATCGAACTGATGGGTTTTCTGAACCCCCACCTGAAGAATGTGGAGGATTTCCGCCATAAACTCTGGGATCACCTTTTCCTGATTGCCGATTTCAAACTGGATGTGAAATCCCCCTACCCGATTCCCACAAGGGAGACACTGAAAGCCAGACCGCAGCCCCTGCCATATCCCAAGCGGAAGCTCCGGTATTCTCATCTGGGTAAAAACCTTGAAGTTATCATCGATAAAGCGCTGGCAGAAGAGAATCCGGAAAAACGTCTCGGATTTGCCAATGCGATTGCCTATTACATGAAACTCGCGTACAATAACTGGCATAAGGAAATTGTACATGACGATGCCATACAGAGTGAACTGACCGGTATCACCCAAGGTCAGCTTACATTTACCAATACACCGTATGTAAAAGCCTACCGGATGCAACCCGAAGGACGGGACAACCGCGGTAATTATGGCAAACGCAACAATGGCGGCGGAAAATTCCAGCAACGCGGCGGTGGCGGTGGTCAGCGGAGAGACAACAGAGGTGGAAGCGGCGGTGGCGGAAACTTTAAGAAGAAACGTTATTAAAACAGATATGCTTTTTAAGAAGGCTGTTCGGGTTAAACTGATCAGCCTTTTTTTATGTAATGATGTGTCGATGTGCCGATGTGCCGATGTGCCAATGTGCCGATGTGCCGATGTGCCGATTGAAGTGGAAGATCCGGTTTGAAATGATACGGCTCCCCCCGGGTTTTACAAAGGATAAATCAAATTCAACCTGCCGTTTATCAATAATCTAAAAAGGGGAGAAACCTTTTTATAAAAAATTATTCACCCAAACCAAAACGACCAGGCGCACTACAATTCAATCTGCAACCCGACGGATTGACTCATCGGCTCATTGGCACATCGACTCATCAGCAAATTGGCTAACCGGCACATTGGCACATCGGTTAATTTTCTCTAATTTGCCCCCTTGAAATAAACTGGTTCAGCAGGTGCCCATAACACCGGCCTTGCCCGGTCAACCAGTAAACCTGTCAACTTATCAACCTGTCAAAATGTATTCCTTCGAAGTCAGAGGCGGAAAAAAACTCAGTGGCGACATTACTCCCCAGGGTGCCAAGAACGAGGCCCTGCAGATCATCAGTGCGGTATTGCTGACACCGGAAAAAGTAACGGTGAGCAATATCCCGGATATCATTGATGTGAACCTGCTGATTGAGTTGCTGGGAGAAATGAATGTAAAAACGGAACGGATCAGCCGCGATACCTGCATATTCCAGGCCGATGAAGTGAATATAGATTACCTGCACAGTGAAGCTTATAAGAAAAAGAGCGGGCGCCTCCGTGGTTCGGTGATGCTGGCCGGACCGCTGCTGGCGCGTTTCCGTCGCGCCTTTATTCCCAAACCCGGCGGTGATAAGATCGGGCGGCGCAGACTGGATACACATATCATTGGTTTCGAAAAACTCGGCGCTTCCTTTACCTATCACGAAGAAGACGGCTTCTTTCACCTGGAAGCCCCGCACCTGAAAGGCGCATATCTGTTACTGGATGAACCCTCGGTAACCGGTACCGCCAATATCGTTATGGCGGCTTCGATGGCGGCAGGCACTACCAGCATTTACAATGCCGCCTGTGAACCTTATATCCAGCAGCTTTGCCGGATGCTGAACCGTATGGGGGCTAAGATCAGCGGTATTGGCAGTAACCTGCTTACCATTGAAGGCGTAACTTTTCTCGGCGGTACGGAACACCGGATGCTCCCGGATATGATTGAAGTAGGTTCCTTTATTGGTTTGGCTGCGATGACCCGCAGCGATATCACCATTAAAAACGCGGGGGTGGAACACCTGGGCATTATTCCCGAAAAATTCAGGCAGCTGGGCATACAACTCCATATCGACGGTGACGATATCCATATTCCTTCACAGGAGAAATACGAGATACAAACCTTTCTCGACGGGTCAGTCATGACGATCTATGATCATCCCTGGCCGGGCTTTACACCTGACCTGCTGAGTATCGTCCTTGTTACGGCTATACAAGCCAGTGGCTCCGTACTGATTCACCAGAAAATGTTTGAAAGCCGCCTGTTCTTTGTCGACAAGCTGATAGATATGGGAGCCCGTATCGTCCTTTGCGATCCGCACCGTGCCGTGGTGATCGGACTGGAACGTGAGCAATCACTCCGCGGCATCACAATGAGTTCGCCCGATATCCGGGCCGGTGTGGCGCTGCTGATAGCGGCACTGAGTGCGGAGGGGAAAAGTGTGATTCAGAATATTGAGCAGATTGACCGTGGCTACCAGGATATTGATGGAAGGTTGCGGGCATTAGGAGCGGATATTAAAAGAGTACAATAATAACCTGGGGCCTACATCAAATATTTTTTCCATGAAAAATTACCTGCACCTTCTTTTATTCCTGTGTTCCGTTTCCCTGTATTCATATGCCCAGGAAAATGCGGCCCGCACTATCCATATTGACTACCGTAAAACATCCGGACAATTAAATAAACAATTCAACAGCTGTATCGGTGCCGGAAGAGCCAATGAAGGTTTACGGGCCGATTGGCAGGAACAGCTGGCGATGGTGAAAAAAGACTGCGGGTTTACTTATATCCGGATGCATGGACTGCTCACGGATGACATGGGAGTGTACCGGGAGGACCGGAACGGTAACCCGGAGTACAATTTTCAGTATATCGATATACTCTATGATTATATTCTCCGCATTGGTATGAAACCGTTTGTAGAACTTGGTTTTATGCCCGCGGCCCTGGCCAGCGCTGATAAAACCATTTTCTGGTGGAAAGGCAATGTAACGCCACCGAAAGACTTTAAAAAATGGGGCGAACTGATCCGCCGGCTCACCCTTCATTTCACCGAACGTTATGGAGCGGAAGAAGTGAAAACCTGGTATTTTGAAGTATGGAATGAGCCGAATCTGAACCCCTGGTTCTGGACCGGTACACAACAGGATTATTTCACACTCTATGAACACAGTGTTACCGCTATTAAATCGGTGAATAAGGCGTACAAAGTTGGCGGACCCGCCACTGCCGGGGCGGCCTGGGTACCGGAAACCATTCAGTATTGTTATGATAAAAAAATTCCGCTGGATTTTATCTCCACCCATACCTATGGTGTTAAACAGGGTTTCCTGGATGAATACGGAAGTACCGGCACCATTCTCGATAAAAACCCGGCGAGTGTGAGCGGAGACATACAAAACTCACGGAAACAAATAGCCGCTTCATCCATGCCCGGGCTTGAATTGCATTATACCGAATGGAGTTCCTCCTATACACCGGCCGATCCGATCCATGACAGTTATCATGAAGCCGCTTATATCCTGCAGAAAATTAAACAAAGCGGAACGGCGCCGAATTCCATGTCCTATTGGGTATTCACCGATATTTTCGAAGAAGCGGGTCCCCGGTTCACGCCCTTCCATGGCGGATTCGGTCTGCTGAACACACAGGGTATAAAGAAACCGGCCTATTATGCGTATGCCTGGCTGAATAAACTCGGTGATACAGAATTGCAAAACAGTGATACCGCTTCCTGGGCCTGTAAAAATAAAAATGGTGGCCTGCAGTTACTTTGCTGGGATTTCACCAATACCCATCCCGGCGATACAGTCAACAACCAGTCCTACTATACCCGTGATCTGCCCGCCCGTACAAAAGGCCCGTTGAAAATCGAACTCACCGGGATTCCTCCCGGCAGTTATCAATTAGAAATATACCAGGTTGGTTATAAAGTAAATGATGCCTACAGCAGCTATCTGTCCCTGAAGCGGCCGGACCAACTGACCACACAACAAGTGTATGATATAAAAAAGAAGAATAACGGGGAGCCCGTACTAAAACAAAAAATCAGTATTGGTGCCAGTGGAAAATACAGCAGGGAAATGGGATTGAGGGAAAATGATGTTTTTTTGATTTGCTTGCGCAAATGAAAAAAAACGCCATCTACAACATAAGCGTAATCTTCCCCCTAAGGCTTTTGAATTTTGTTTCCAGGTTCTTCCTGGGCATCTTGGTATCTTCGGTTCCTGACATTTTCTACTCTGTTATGATAAAAGACATTTTCGCCGACCTCCCCGTATTAGAGAACAGCCGTGTGCTGCTCCGTCCCATTGCCGAAACGGACTATGATCACTTATTGCCCTTTTCATTACATGAACCGGAGATCTGGAAATACGGACTGGTTACCGCGGCGGGTGAAGACAATCTGAAACAATACCTGGCCGCTGCGGTAAAAAACCGGGAAGAGAAAAAGGAATATGCTTTTATCGTGTATGACAAACAGGCGGAACGTTATGCCGGCAGTACCCGCTTTTATGATATTCAGCAAGCCTGGCTGACCACCCAGCTGGGATACACCTGGTATGGAAAAGAATTTCAACGGACGGGGCTGAATCGTCATTGCAAATTCCTGCTGCTCACCTATGTTTTTGAAACCTGGGGAATGGAACGTTGTGAATTCAGGGCCGATGCCAATAATACGCCCAGTATTACCGCCATGAAAGCCATAGGCTGTACACCCGAAGGCATTCTCCGCAATCATATGCCAACAGCACAGGGCGGAAGAAGAGACAGTATCATCCTGAGTATTTTACGGACTGAATGGGAAAATGGTGTACGGGAAGCCTTGCGGGGAAAAGTGAGGCCGCCTGAAGAATAAAACATGCAATGTTTCCGGGTTAAAGAGCTACTGTCACAAAGCCAATCGGACAATTATTTCTTACATTTAATCAGCAAACCCGGTCCTGCAACTTCACCCTTTTCCCTGTACGGAACCTGGTTTAAATGCAGTTAAGCCGGCTGTTTCATTCTCCTGCTTGACTGACCAGCATACAGACATTTAACCAGGCGGCAGATGCAGGCTGTGACTGAGGTGCACGAAGTGCGGCAGATTAAAACACAGTTACAGGAAAATAAACACGGTTGACAGATTGGGCTTTGAGGGCTTGAACACATTGTATTTCTTTATACTTTATGTAATACGGATCTTAAAAACCTTTCCTGAAAACTATACTCAGTTCATTCTCTCCCGGTCCTAAAACCGGGAGATTTTTACATATATTATTATCTCTTGCCACTCAGATTCCTGCATATCTTATTCCTGCTTATACCCGTTCTGGCCTTTTCGCAGGACTTTAATTATGTTCACTACAGTACCCGGGACGGGCTGGCCGGGTCCACCGTCTATGATGTATGCCAGGATAAAAGCGGTTATATTTTTTTTGCCACGGAGAACGGGCTCAGCCGTTATGACGGAACGCATATAAAAAACTACACTGTAAAAGACGGACTACCCGATAATGAAGTACTGAAAGTTTTCTCCGACAGCCGGGGCCGGACCTGGATCAGTACTTTTAATAAGGAAATCTGTTTTTATTTCGACGGAAAAATATACAATAAGTACAATGACAGCCTCGTCCGGAAAATTAATCTCAACAATATCTTTTCCTCCGCTGCTGAAGACGACGAGGGCACCATTGCCCTTTGTGATACCCGGAAAATTGTACTGATCCACCGGTTGAAAAATAATCAGGAGTCCTTAAAAGTTATAACGATACCGGGAAAATCCACCGTACTCCCCTTCTGGTCCTGCAATGGGAAAAAAATACTCGTCGGAAATGATCTGTTTGAACGTTACCTCTATGAAAACGGTACAATGCGGTTTTTTCATAAAACAGACAAAATATTTAATGGAACTGAATATTCCCATACCCAGATAGCCTTGCACACTACCTGTTCCGACAGTATAGACAAAACAGTCCCTTCCATACCCGGTTCTATCAGCGCCTCGGTTTTCAATAATTACATGATTTATTATAATACAACCAACGGGGTATGGCAGACGGATACTGTACTGAATAAATGGGGCAATCATTTTCTGCCCGGCATTAAAGTAAGCCGGACAATCACCGATACAGAAAACAATACCTGGTTTGCCACCCTGGGTGACGGCGTGTATAAACTACCATCCCCGGAAACAAAGACAATCCGTCTGCCCGAACAACCCGATATCAGGAATGAAATCTTTTCGTTAGGCAAATACGGCAACCAGTTATTGGGCGGACTTGATCAGTCCGGTGTATTGTTTGTA
>Ga0075163_10000663_pt1 | contig 45001 bp, 37 predicted proteins | sample JI1023141ADNA_FD_71478 | JGI IMG/M metagenome (GOLD analysis project Ga0075163, IMG submission 71478) | Wastewater effluent complex algal communities from Wisconsin, to seasonally profile nutrient transformation and Carbon sequestration -... | ecosystem: Engineered > WWTP > Effluent > Algae...
CGCGAGGAGTTCCCCGACCTCGACCTCACGATCCGCGGCGCGATCTCGATCGCCCGCCGCCTGCAGGACCCGCTCGCCGAGCTCGTGAAGATCGAGCCCAAGGCGATCGGCGTCGGCCAGTACCAGCACGACGTCCACGCGCCGCTCCTGGGCAAGAAGCTGGGCGACGTCGTCGAGAGCTGCGTGAACTACGTCGGCGTCGACGTGAACACCGCCAGCCCGAGCCTGCTCGGCTACGTCGCGGGCATCGGCCCGGCGCTGGCCAAGAAGATCGTCGGCTACCGCCACGATCACGGCGGCTTCGCGTCGCGCGCGCAGCTGCTCGCGGTGCCGGGCCTCGGCCCCAAGACCTTCGAGCAGTGCGCCGGCTTCTTGCGAGTGCGCAACGCCGCGCAGCCGCTCGACGGCTCGGCGGTCCACCCCGAGCGCTACGCGGTGGTCGAGAAGATGGCCGCCGACCTCGGCGTCGATGTGGTCAGCCTGTTCGGCAACGCGGCGCTGGTCGAGACGCTCGATCGCGGGCGCTACGTCGACGGCGACGTCGGCGCCGCGACGGTGGCCGACATCTGCGCCGAGCTGGTGCGGCCCGGCCGCGATCCGCGCGCGCTGTTCGAGCCGCCGAAGTTCCGGGACGACGTGATGACGCTCGAGGACGTCAAGGAGGGCATGGTCCTCGAGGGCCTGGTCACCAACGTCGCGGCGTTCGGCGCGTTCGTCGACGTCGGCGTGCACCAGGATGGCCTGATCCACGTCAGCCGCCTGGCCGAGCGCTTCGTCAAGGACGCGTCCGAGGTGGTCAAGGTCGGCGACAAGGTGACGGTGCGCGTGCTCGGCGTCGATCTGCAGCGCCGGCGCATCGCGCTGGGCCTGCACCACCCGCGCGCCGAGCAGGGCCAGCGCGGCCCGCGGCCGGATCGTGGCCCGCGGCCGGATCGCGGTCCGCGGCCGGATCGTGGCCCGCGGCCGGATCGCGGTCCGCGGCCGGAGCGTGGCCCGCGCCCCGAAGGTGCGCCGCGCGCCGACGGTCCGCGTCCCGATGGTGCGCCGCGCGTCGACGGTCCGCGCCCCGAGGGTGCGCCGCGCGCCGATGGTCCGCGCCCGGAGCGCGGCCCGCGCCCGGCGGGTGCGCCGCGCCCCGACTGGGGCCCGCGGCCGGATCGCGGCCCGCGGCCGGATCGCGGCCCGCGCCCCGAGGGTGCGCCGCGCGCCGATGGCCCGCGCCCCGAGGGTGCGCCGCGCGCCGATGGCCCGCGCCCCGATCGCGGCCCACGGCCGGATCGCGGCCCACGGCCGGATCGCGGCCCGCGTCCCGAGGGCGATCGCGGCCCGCGTCCCGAGGGTGATCGCGGCCCGCGGCCCGATCGGGGCCCGCGTCCCGAGGGCGATCGCGGCCCGCGCCCCGATCGCGGCGGAGATCGCCCCGGCGAGCGCGAGCGCGGCGACGATCGCCGCGGCGCGCCCAACGGCATGGGAGTATCCGGCTTCGTCAACAACCCGTTCGCGAAGCTTGCCGAGATCAAGAACAAGCGCTGAGCTGCTGGTCGCGATCGCCGCGGTGATCGCCGCGGCGGCGTGCCGCGATCGGGCCCGCCCCAAGGCCACCGACGCCGCGCCGGCGCCGGCCGTCGCCGACGGCAGCGTCGCGATCGCCGCGCCCGACGCGGGCGGGAGCGCCGACGCCGCCCCCGCGGTGGTCCGCCCCGAGCGCGCGGTGTTCGCGCTGGGCGACAACCTGCTCACCGCGCACCGCGTCGTCGACGGCGATCTCGTCGTCGACGCCGGCTCGATCGGCTTCGCGCGCTACACGCGGTTCGATCTGCCGCAGCCGCGGTGGAAGCTGCGCCGCGTGGCGCTCGGTCAGCGGGTGGCGGTCGCCGCCAAGGGCGGGGCGATCGAGGTGCCGCTGACCGCGGCCCAGGCGAGCGCGGCCACCGGCCTGCAGATCCGGCTGGTCGCCGAGCGCGCCGGCAAGGTCACGGTGCGGGCGGGGCTGCGCGCGCTGGGGCGCCTCGACGTCGCGGTCGGGCGCGCGTGGTACGCGCTGCCGACGCCGGCCGGCGCCTGGCGCGAGGGCGAGAACCCGATCATCTTCGACGGCGCCGTCGCGCTCGAGACCGTCCGCGTCGCCGCCGACCGCGCGCGGGCCGACGCCGACGACGAGCCGATCGAGCACGCCGCCTGGGACCCCGCGACGCGCGGCCTGGCGCTCGATCGCAACGCGGGCGTCGCCTGGTACGTGCACCTGCCGCCCGACGCCCACCTGGTCGCCGACGTGCCCGCGCCGTGCCGCGTCGAGGTCACGGCCCGCACCGACGACGGCACCCAGGTCGGCGGCCTGCTCGGCGGCGGCCGCGACCGCGTCGAGCTGTCGGCGGTCGGCGATCGCCCGGTGCGACTCGAGTTGACCGCGCGCGAGTGCGCCCGCGCCGTCGTCGCCGATCCTCGCATCACCGTCCCGGGCGCCGCGCCGCCGCCGGCTACCCCCGGCCCGCCCGCGAAGTACGTGGTCCTGTGGATCATGGACGCGCTGCGCGCCGATCGCATCCGCACCTTCACGCCGGGCGCGCGCGCCGAGGTGCCGAACTTCGATCAGCTCGCCCAGACCAGCGCCGTGTTCCGCCAGTACTACGTCCACGGCAACGAGTCGCAGACGTCCCACGCGAGCCTGTGGACCGGCACGTACCCGGCCATCCACAACGTCCGCCAGGCCGGCGTCGGCGGCACCTGGCGCATCCCGCGCCAGCTGGCGGTGCTGGGCGAGCTGGTCGCCGCCGCCGGGCTCGAGCCGATCGCGGTCACCGGCAACGGCTTCGTCACCGACGTCGGCGGCTACGGCCGCGGCTTCACCGAGTTCCGCAACATGATGCGGGAGAAGGGCGTCATCAACGGCTACCTGCCGGGGCGGCTGGTGCTCGACGCGGCGCTGGCCCGGCTCGAGGTCCACCAGGCCAAGCCGACGCTGCTGTTCCTCGGCACGGTCGACACCCACGGCCCGTGGGTCGCGCGCAAGCCGTGGATCGATCGCTACTCGGATCCCGGCTACCGCGGGCCGTTCGTCGTCGGCGGCACCGCCGCCGGCCTCGGCATCATCCCCGGCCAGATGGGCTGCACGATCATCCCGCCGCCGGCCGACGTCGAGCGGCTGCGCGCGATCTACGACTCGGCGATCAGCTACCACGACGCGCGGCTGGGCGACCTCGTCGCCAAGCTGCAGGCGATGGGCATCTACGAGCAGACGATGATCATCGTCACCGCCGATCACGGCGAGGAGCTGTTCGAGGACGGGCGCTGCGGCCACGGCGGCTCGCTGCGCGAGACGCTGGTGCGGGTGCCGCTGCTCGTGCACTACCCGGCGCGCATCGCGCCCGGCGTGGTCGACGAGGGCGTCGAGCAGGTCGACGTCCTGCCGACGATCCTCGACGCGCTGGGCGCCGAGCTGCCGCCGCAGCTGCAGGGCCAGTCGCTGGCGCCGATCGCGGCGGGCGCCGAGCGCGGCTGGGCCCGGCCGTCGTACGCGTCGCAGTTCGAGTACGCGCACACGATGCGCATCGGCCGGTGGAAGCTGAAGGTCGGCAAGCGCGGCGTGCCGACCACCCTCGACGTCGTCGGCGATCCCGACGAGCGCATCGATCAGTCGGCGTCGCGGCCGGCGGTGCGGCGGCTCCTGACCGACGCGCTCGGGCTGTTCCTGGCTACCCGCACCCGCTGGCACAAGCGCTCGATGGGCGTGGTGACCGATCTCGCGCCGGGCGCCGCGGCGCTGCTCGAGCAGACGCCGTGACCCGCGCCCTGGCGCTGGCGCTCGTGCTCGTCGCGGCGTGCGCCGGGCCGGCTCGCGATCCCGACTCGGCGCGGCGGAGCGCGCCGCTGGTCGACGCCGGGCCCGCCGCGCCCGACGCGGCCCCCGCGGTCGCGCTCGTCCCGCCGCCGCCGCGCTGGCTGCGCGGCTCGACCCACGTGCACGCCGCGCCGTCGGGTGACTCGTCGACCGCGCCGGCCGCGGTCGCGGCCTGGTACGTCGACCACGGCTACGACTTCATCGTCCTCACCGATCACAACCGGGTCACGATCCCCGGCGCCGATCCGGGCGGGCGGGTCGCCGCCGACGACGGCCGGCTGCTGGTGATCGCCGGCAGCGAGCTCACCTACAACCCGGGGGCGTGCGCCGAGCCGGCGCCGCCGCCCGACGGCAAGTGCCGCGTCCACGTCAACGCGCTCGGCGTCACCGCGCGGCCGGCCGGCAAGCTCGAGTGGGCCGACCGCGCCGCGACCACGCGCCGCGCGATGTACGCCGCGGCGATCGCCCGCACCGCCGCGCTCGGCGGCGTGCCGCAGCTCAACCACCCGCAGTGGCACTGGGGCCTGACCGCGCCGCTCTTGACCGCGCTGGCCGGCGATGGCGTCGCGCTGGTCGAGATCGCCAACGCGCAGTTCGCGCGGTGGAACGCCGGCGACGCCGAGCACCCGTCGATGGAGGCGCTGTGGGACGCGGCGCTGGGCGCCGGCGCGACGCTGTGGGGCGTCGCCTCCGACGACGCGCACGCCTACGACGGCGTCGGGCGCTACCCGGCCGGCGGCGCGTGGGTGATGGTCGACGCCCCCCGCGACGCCGACGCGATCATCGCCGCGCTCGCCGCCGGGCGGTTCTACGCGTCGACCGGCGTCGCGCTGGCCCGCGCCGGCGTCATCGGTGAGGCGCTCGTGGTCGAGCTCGCCGACGCCCCTGCGGTCGATCCCGCGGCCCACACGATCGAGTTCATCGTCGACGGCCGCGTGGTCGCGACCAGCCACGCCGCTGCGGCGCGCCACCCGATCCCGCCGGCGCCCGGCTACGTGCGCGCGGTGGTCACGCGCGCCGACGGCGCCAAGGCGTGGGTCCAGCCCGCGCGACGCTGAGCGCCGCCGCCGATCACACCGGCATCAGGCCGTGCTGGATCGCGAAGCGGGTGATGTCGGAGTTGTTGCGCAGCCGCAGCTTCTTCAGCACGTGGCCGCGGTGGGTGTCGACGGTCTTCACGCTGATCGCCAGCATCTCGGCGATCTCGCGGTTGGTCTTGCCCGCGGCCAGGTACTCCATCACCTGGAACTCGCGCGACGACAGCACCTGGGCCGGGTGATCGCTGCGCTTCTTGCCCAGCGCCGCCTCGACCTCCTCGGGGATGACCCGCTCGCCGCGGTGGACGCGCTCGATCGCCGCGAGCAGCTCGTCGAGGTTGGCCGACTTCTTCACGTACCCCGCGGCGCCGGCGCGGATCGCGCGCACGCCGTGGGCCTCGTCCTCGTGCATCGTGAGGATGATGGTCTTGGTGGCGGTGTCCAGCGCGGCCAGGTCGGCCAGCGCGGCGATGCCGTCCTTCTCGGGCATCGACACGTCGAGCAGGAGCACGTCGGGGCGCAGGCGGCTGACCTGGCTCACGGCCTCGGTGCCGGTCGATGCCTGGCCGACCACGTCGATCTGGCGGCTGGCGGTGAGCATCTTGGCCAGCGCCTCGCGGATCAGCGTGTGGTCTTCAGCGATTACGACACGGATCATGGCGGTCCTCGGCGCATATCGGGATCTGCCTCAACCTACCACGCTGCCAGGGTGACGCCGGCCCGCGCACGGGTAGCGCTGGGCTCCCCTCGGGGCTCCGGACTCGCCGTTGATCGGGGCGGCCAGATCGCTACACTGCGGCCCGAGGCGTCCTTGACCGCGGTCCCCACGACTCCCCCAAATCCCACCGAACTCGGCGAGTTCACGGTGGTTGGCGTGCTCGGCGAGGGCGGCAGCGCGACCGTCTACGACGCCCGCTGGGGCCACCGGTCGGTCGCGCTCAAGGTCATCCGGGCCGATCTCGCCGGCGCCGAGGCCCGCCGCTTCCTGGACGAGGCCAAGCTGCTCATCGACATGGCCCACCCGGGGGTGGTGAAGGTGCTGGCGGCGGGGTCGCTGCCCGACGGCCGGCCCTACCTGGCGATGGAGAAGCTGCCAGGGCAGACCCTGGCCGATCGCCTGGGCGATGGCGCGATCCCGCTGCCGCAGGCGATCGCGCTGTTCGACCAGCTGTGCGAGGCGGTCGCCGCGATGCACGCGGCGGGGCTGATCCACCGCGACCTCAAGCCCGAGAACGTCATGCTGGTCCAGGGCGAGGGCGCGCTGCACGCGGTGCTGCTCGACTTCGGCATCGCCAAGGCGATGCGCGACGGCGTCGCGACGCTGACCGAGACCGGGCAGGTGCGCGGCACGCCGGCGTACATGGCGCCCGAGCGGTTCTTCGGCTCGCCCGCGTCGGTGGCGACCGACGTCTACGAGCTGGCGGTGACCTTGTTCGCGATGGTGGCGGGGCGGTTGCCGTGGGACGACACCGCCGATCCCGACGTGCGGCTCAACCCGTCGCGGCTCACCGAGTCGGTCGCGGTGCCGGCCGCGCTCGACGAGGAGGTGGCGCGGGCGCTGTCGACCCGGGCCGCCAATCGCCCGCCCGACGTGCTCGCGCTGCGCGATCGGATCCGCCGGGCCGCGGGCCTGGGCGCGCCGACGCCGACCCGGGTCACCGCGCCGTTCGAGCTGCCGCTGGCGCCGACGGTGCCGACCCCGGCGGTGACCGAGCGCGCGGCCGCTCCGCGGCAGCCGTGGCGGCAGGCCGGCGGCGCCGCGACCACCGGATCGGCGGCCTCGGGCGAGCGGGTCGAGCCGTCGCCGCCCGTCGTCGTCCGGACGCGCCGGCGCTGGCCGCTGTGGGCGGGCGCCGCGGTGGTGGTCGCGGGCGCGGCGCTCATCGGCGTGCGCGCGCTGCGCGATCGCCCGACGCCGGCGCCGACCCGCCCCGATCCGTGGGCGCTGTCGGCGGCGAGCGCGGTCGGGCCAGGCTCGGGCAGCGCCGAGCCGCCGGAGCCGACGCCGCCGGCCCTGGCCCGGCTGGCGCTGACGCCGGCCAAGCGCGACGAGATCCACGCCGCGCTGGGCAAGGTGCTCGCCTACCACAGCCCCGACGCCGCGGTGGTGGTGGCGCTGTCGCTGCTCGAGGTGCGGGCCTCGGCCGAGCTGTCGCCGGTGCTGGTGCGCGCCGGCGAGTCGACGACCTTCACCCAGCTGCGGATGCTGCTGGTCGGCAGCTGCGACCTGGCGCTGGGCGGCCGCGGCGAGTGGGTGTCGATGGCGATGGTCGAGCGGCCCGGCGCGCTGCTGAAGGAGTACGAGCTGATCGCCCGCGGCGACTGGACCCGCGCCGAGATGGAGGCGTGCTTCGGCCAGGGCCGCCCCGGGCCGGTGTCGCGCGCCGCCGCGCCCGGCCTCCCCGGCGAGCCGATCACCGTGGTGCCCACCGACGGGCCGCCGGTGCTGATCGGCTGGCTCGACGAGCACACCTTCTACACCACCACCCGCACCGTCGACGCCGCCGCGATCGCCGCCCGGCTGACCCCGCGCACCGGCAAGCCCAGCGCCCTCGACCAGGTCGGCTCGCGGATCGACCGCCAGGCCTCGGGCTGGCTGGTCGGCACCCGGGCGTCGCTGGCCGGCGCGGTGGACACGCCGGCGCTGGCCGCCGACGTCAGCGTCCGGCTGATGCTCGACGACACCGGCCTGGCCGGCACCGTGGCCCTGTACCAGCCCGACGGCAAGCGCGCCGACGCGACCCAGGCCGCCGTCGACGAGATGCTGGCCAAGGCCAAGGAGGACCCGCTCCTGGGGCTGGCGATCCCCGAGCTGGCGGTGGAGCGCGACGGCACGATCGTGCGGTTGCGCGCGCGGCTGCCGATCGAGTTGTTGGCGAAGGCCGGCGTGCAGCTGGCGCGGGCGTTGCCGTGATGGCGTCGGTCGTGCGATATCCGCGCCGGTGACCCAGCGCGATCCCCATCGACCCCTCACGATCGGCATCGCCGGTGGCACCGGCAGCGGCAAGTCGACGGTGGCGGCCAAGCTGGCGGGCGCGGCGCCGCCCGGGCGCTGCGTCGTCGTCGATCACGACTCCTACTACCGCGACCAGAGCCACCTGACGCCGGCGGCGCGGGCCGAGCTCAACTACGACCACCCGTCGTCGCTCGACAGCGGCCTCCTCGCCGAGCACCTGCGCGAGCTCAAGGCCGGGCGCGCGGTCGACGTGCCGATCTACGACTTCGTCACCCACACCCGCAAGCGCGAGACCCGGCGGGTCGAGCCGGCGCCGATGGTGATCGTCGAGGGCATCCTGGTCTTCGTCGAGGCGCCGGTGCGCGATCAGCTCGACATCAAGATCTTCGTCGACACCGACGCCGACATCCGGCTGATGCGCCGGATCCGCCGCGACCTCGAGCAGCGCGGCCGCAGCTTCCAGTCGGTGCGCGACCAGTACTACGCGACGGTGCGGCCGATGCACATCGAGTACGTCGAGCCGTCCAAGCGCTGGGCCGACCTGATCGTGCCCGAGGGCGGCGACAACAAGGTCGCGCTCGACGTCTTGCTCGGCACGCTCGGCCGCGTCGCCTTCGGTTGAGCGTCTAGGGGCTGGCCGCGGGCGCCGGCGGGCGTGGCCCGAGCACCGCGAGCAAGCGGCGGAACGAGTTCTGGGTCGGGGCGCCGCCGGCGCACGGCCGGGCCTTCTTCTCGCCGCACGGCGCGTCCTTGTCGACGAAGCGCCGCTTGCCGCACGGCTTCAAGTAGCTCATCACGTCGCTGCACAGGTACTCGTGATCGAGGCCGTAGGCGTGGGCGACCTCCATCGCGATGGTCTCGCACACGCCGCGCGCCTGGTGGCGCTGGGTGGCGGCGAACGCGAACACCACCGCGCGCGGGATGACCTCGCCGTTGAACGGCGCCAGCCCGGCGATCTGGGCGTCCTTGACGCCGATGTCCTTGGGGCGGCCGCCGACCGCGACCAGCACGTGCTCGCGGGTGGTCGGCGGCTGGTCGGTGACCGCGACGTCGAACGCCGCGAACTGCGCCTCGACGCAGCTCACCAGGTCGCGCCACGCCTTGGCCGAGCCTTTCCAGCCGGGGACCGCGCGCGGCTGGTCGCCCTGGTGGGCGATCACGCTCGACGCGCCGGCGGCGGCGTCGTCGGTGCCGGCGGTCAGCGTGCGCGGGCGCGGATCGAGGAAGATCACCCGCGGCACCGGCGGCGGGCCGTCGAGCCGGGCGGCGACGTCGCGCTTGATCGCGGCGAGGTCGTCGAGCGTCGGCGCCTGCCACTGGCCGGAGCGCACCCGCTTGACCAGCACCAGCGCGACGCCGACGCCGATCGCGATCGCCAGCACGCCGACGGTGGCGATCGTGGCCAGCCGGCGCGGCCAGCGGCGGCCGCGCGGGGCGGGGCGGGGCGCCGGCGGTGGCGCCGGTGGACCGGCGGTCATCGCTTGATCCCGAGCACGAGCCCGTCCGGCGTCGGGATGCACACCGAGTCGCAGCTGGCCGCGACCAGCTGGTGGAAGTCGCGCATCGCCCGGCCGCGATCGGTGGCCGCGAGCAGCTCGCCGAACAGGTAGGCGTTGTCGCCCAGCACGATCCCGCCCGGCCGGAGGTTGGCCATCGCCCACCGGCCGTAGTGCGGATAGCCCGCCTTGTCGGCGTCGATGAACACCGCGTCGAACGGGCCGTGGGCCTCGAGCGTCGGCAGCACGTCGACGCCCGCGCCCTCGAGCACCGACACCTTGGCGCCGAGACCCGCCGCGGCGAGGTTGGCCCGGGCCAGCGCGGCGTGGCGCGGCTCGTGCTCGATCGACCACAGGTGGCCGTCGGGCGGCAGCGCCCGCGCGATGTGCAGCGCCGAGTAGCCGACCAGCGTGCCGATCTCGACGGCGCGGTGGACCCGGGCCAGCCGGCACAGCAGCGCCAGCAGCTGGCCCTCCGACGGACCGACCATGATCGCCGGCACGTCGGGCGGCGTCGCGAAGGCCCGCGCCAGCGCGTCGTCGTGGGCCGCGTGGACGTCGACGCACCAGTCGAGGATCGGACGGGTGGCGTAGCGCTCGCCGTTGCGCGAATCGGAATCGGCCATGACGCCATCGTGCACCGCGGCGCCGGTGCGTGGTAGCACCGAGCCGTGGCATCCGCTTCGTCGCTCATCCTGGTCACCGGCGGCGCCGGGTTCATCGGCTCGCACACCGTCGATCGGCTGGTCGCCGACGGCCACCGGGTCGTCGTCGTCGACGATCTGCGCACCGGCAAGCGGGCCAACCTGGCCCAGCATGGCGCGCTCAGCTTCGCCGCGGGCTCGCCGGTCGAGCTGGTGGTCGCCGACGTCAGCCACGGCCTGTTCGCGCCGCTCGCCGCGGTGACCGCCGCCCACGGGCCGATCGCCCGGGCGATCCACCTCGCCGCCCAGGTGTCGGTGGTGCACTCGCTGGCCAACCCGCTGGTCGACGTCGCGGTGAACTACGTCGGCACCGTGCAGGTGCTGGAGTACGCGCGCGCCGCCGGCGTCAAGAAGGTCGCGTTCGCGTCGTCGGCGGCGGTCTACGGCGACACCCCGGTGGTGCCGGTGGTCGAGGACGCGCCGTGCCGGCCGCTGTCGCCGTACGGCGTCGACAAGCTGGCCAGCGAGCTGATGCTCGGCGCCTACGCCGCCACCCACGGCGTCGCCGCGACGCCGCTGCGGTTCTTCAACGTCTACGGCCCGCGGCAAGATCCGTCGAGCCCGTACTCGGGGGTCATCTCGATCTTCGCCGACCGCGCGCGGGCCGGGAAGCCGCTGACGATCTTCGGCGACGGCCAGCAGACCCGCGACTTCGTCTACGTCGGCGACGTGGCGCGCGCGGTGGTCGCCGCGGCGATGGCCGACGGCGGCGACGGCACCGCGATGAACATCGGCACCGGCCGCGAGACGACGGTGCGCCAGCTGGCCGAGATCGTCGTCGGGCTGGCCGGCACCGGCGTCGCGATCAGCCACGCGCCGGCCCGGGCCGGCGAGATCGTCCGCTCGCTGGCCGCGGTCGAGCGCGTGCGCGCCACGCTGGGCTGGCAGGCCGAGGTCGCGCTGGCCGACGGCCTGGCCCGCACGCTCGGCTAGCACCGCGCCGCGATCGCCGGCGCGTCAGAAGGCGATCACCGCGCTGGCGCCGCTGACCACGCCGAGGTCGGTGCGCGCGCCGATGAGGCCGGTGGCGCGGACGTTGACGTCGATCAGCGCGTGGCGGTGCTTCCACAGCTCGAGGCCGGCCTCGCCCTGGATCGCGAAGCGCGAGCCGTCGAGGTACGCGTAGCCCATGCGCAGGCCGAGGTACGGGTTGCCGAAGCGGCGGCGGCCGCGCCCGAGGAAGTCGGAGTAGCCGGCGCCGCCCAAGGTCGCGATCGCCGCGCGCCGCGCCGGGCCGCCGTCGCCGTCGCCGGTCGGCGCGAACACGTCGAGCTCGAACGAAGCGGTGCGCAGCTCGGTGTGCAGCACGAGGCCGCCGCCCAGGCGGGTGCGGCGCCGGCCGTCGGGATCGAGCAGCGACAGCGCCGCGAAGCGCAGGCCGGGGTAGGCCTTGGCCGACGCCACCCGCACCGCGCCGTCGGCCCGGTACAGCGCCACCTCGATCGTCGCCAGCGCGACGCGATCGGCGAGGTAGCGGTGCTCGCCCTTGATGCGCTCGATCTCGCCGCGGATGCGGGTCAGCTCCTGCTCGATCGCGAGGATGTCGGCCATCGCCAGGCCGCCCTGGGCCAAGAGCTGCTGCAGGCGCGCGCTGGTGGTCTCGAGGTTGGCCAGCGCCAGATCCTGGTCGAACAGCGTGCGCGACACGTCGGTGCCGGTGACGCGCTTGTCGACGATGCGACCGTGGCCGGCCAGCCACGCGGCGATCGGCTCGACCTGCGCGGGCGGCAGCCGCAGCTTCACCTGCGCGCGCCACGACGTCGCGGCGCCGCTCGACTCCTCGTAGACGATCCGTCCGCCGCTCGCCTCGACCTGGGCGCGCAGCGCCGGGATCAGGTCGCCGACGTCGGTGACCTCGACGGTGAGCGCGCCCTCGACGACGACCTGCTCGGGGAGCGCGGGGGTGGCGGCGGCATCGGTCGGGGCGGTGGGGCCCGCCGCCGCGGTCGCGGCGACCGGCTGCGCGGCCTTCATCGCGCCGCCGGCGGCGCACGCCGACAGCGCGACGGTGGTGACGATCAGGCGGGGGAGGAGGCGGGGCGAGCGCGGCGGGCGGGGCACGCCCGGACAACGCGCGCGGCGGCCGCGGGCTTACGCGGGCGCGCGGGCGGCCAGCGCGGCGAGCGGCGCGCCGGTCAGGCGCTGCACGGTCCACTCGTCCTGCGGCGCCGCGCCGAGCGCGCGGTAGAAGTCGAGCGCCGGCTGGTTCCAGTCGAGCACCGACCACTCGAAGCGGCCGTAGCCGCGCGCGACGCACAGCTGCGCGAGCGTCGCCATCAGCGCCAGCCCCAGGCCGCGGCCGCGGGCGTCGGGCTCGACGAACAGGTCCTCGAGGTACAGGCCCGGCTTCGCCAGGAACGTCGAGTAGCTGGTGAAGAACAGCGCGAAGCCGCGCGGCCGTCCGTCGGCCTCGACGATCAGCACCTCGGCCGCGGGCCGCGGCCCGAACAACGTCGCCGCCAGCGCGGCCTCGTCGGCGACCACCGCGTCGGCCAGCCGCTCGTACGCGGCCAGCGCGCGGATGAACCCGAGGATCACGCCGACGTCGTCGACGGTGGCGACCCGCACGCGCGGCGCGGTCACGGCAGCCGCCGCCCCAGCGAGCGCGCCGCCGAGCCGCCGTCGCCGCGCGGGGGCTCGGGCCGGTCGGGCAGCACCGGTCGCCCGAACGTCACCTGCAGCGTGCAGCCGAACTCCTCCTCGAACAGGTCGCGCTTGCGCAAGAGCTCCTCGACGTCGATCGCCCCGCCGCGCTCGGCGGCGGTCACCAGGTCGAGCACCACCGCGTTGCCGGCCCGCGACGCGACGACGCCGTCGAAGCGCTGGCGGTGGCCGGAGTCGATGCCGTCGGCGAGGCGCAACAGCGCCAGCAGCCGGCGCGCCACGCCGCGCTGATCCTTGGGCAGCGCCGACTCGGCGATCACCCGCTTGGCCTCGCTGGCCGACTTGCGGTGGCCCCGCGCCAGGGTCGCGACCAGCTCGCGATCGGGATCGGCGAGGCCCGGGATGCGGCCCCAGCGGATCATGTACTCGCTGTGCTTGTGGTGGCCGCGGGTGTGGACGACCTCGCCGACGTCGTGGAGCAGCGCCGCCACCTCGAGCACGACGCCGAGGTGCTCCGGGAGCTGGTGCAGGTCGCGCAGCTGGGTGAACAGCGCGCGGGCCAGCCGCCGCACCTGCTCGCCGTGGCTGGTGTCGTGATCGACCCGGCTCGCGAACGCGCGCGCCGCGGTGACGACCGCCTTGTCCGCCTCGCGCTCGCCGGCGCCGGGCGCCTCGTCGATGGCCTCGGCCAGCTCGAGCAGCACCGCCTCGCGGATGCCGACGCCGGGCGCGAGGAACCGGGTGATGCCGAGCTGCCGGCCGACCGTCGCCAGCACCAGCGCCGCCACGCCCAGCACCTCGGCGCGATCGCGGCGCACGCCGTAGCGCTCCATCCGCGCGTCGACGCCGAGCGCCAGCAGCTCGGGCAGCCCGCGCTCGAGGGCGGCCAGGTCGAAGCCGGGCATCGCCGCGCCGCCCTCGCCGTCGCCCGGGAACATCCGCGCCAGCGCCTCGGCGTTGCCGCCGCAGGCCGCGGCGACGCCCAGCTCGCGGATCGGCGGCATCACCGACTGCAACAGCGTCGCGACGTAGCGGCGCACCATGCCGGCGCCGTCCTCGGCGATCGCCCCGTCGAGGCCCATCGTCTCGAGCAGCCGCACCGTGCCGATCGGCGCCGAGCACGCGCGCCAGCGGGCGCGGGCCGGATCGTAGAGGTTGACCTCGAGGCTGCCGCCGCCGAGGTCGAGCACGCAGCGCGGCGCCGGGCGCGACGCGAACGCGTGGGCGACCGCCTTGCGGATCAGCCGGGCCTCCTCGTCGCCGTCGATGATGTCGAGCTCGATGCCGGCCTCGTGGGCCAGCCGGTGCAACAGCACGTCGCGGTTGTCGGCGGTGCGCACCGCCGAGGTCGCGACCGCGCGGTAGCGGGTCACGGCGTGGCGGTCGAACGCCGCGCGGAAGTGCTGGAACGCCGCGACCGCGGCGTCGATCGTGGCCGCGTCGAGCACGCCGCGGGTGAACGCGCCGTGGCCCAGCCGCACCGGCACGCGCTCGGCCTCGATCCGGTTGAGGCCGGCCGCGGTCCACTCGGCGATCACCACGCGGATCGCGTTGGAGCCGGCGTCGACAGCGGCGAGCGTGGTGCGCGGGGTCACGAGGCCTCGACTGGGATTGGTACCACGGCGGTCATGGCGCTCGCGGGCCGATCCCGGCTCCCGCTACTCCAGCGCGCGCATGCCGGGCGCCTCGCGGCCGGTCGACGCCACGTACTCGTCGTAGCTGCCGCCGTAGACGCGGGGGCCGCCGCCGCTCAGCTCGAGCACCCGGGTGGCCAGCGCGCGCAGGAACTGCCGGTCGTGGGACACGAACACCAGCGTGCCCTCGTACTCGGCCAGCGCGTTGATCAGCGCGCGCTTGGTGACGATGTCGAGGTGGTTGGTGGGCTCGTCGAGGATCATCAGGTTGGGCGCGTCGTAGAGCAGCTTGGCCAGCGCCAGCCGCGCCTTCTCGCCGCCCGACAGCACCCGCACCGGCTTGAGCACGTCGTCGTCGTGGAAGCCGAACGCGCCGGCCAGGTTGCGCAGCGTGCCCTGGTTGGCGGCCGGGGCGTGGGCCTCGAGCTCCTCGAGGATCGTGCGATCGCCGCCGAGGTTGTCCATCGTGTGCTGGGCGTAGTAGCCCATCGCCACCGCCGCGCCGATCGTCACGCCGCCGGCGTCGGGCGTGAGCGCGCCGGCCATCATCTTCAAGAGCGTCGACTTGCCGGCGCCGTTCTCGCCCATCACCGCCCACCGCTCCTTGCGGCGCACGGTCAGCGACAGGCCGTCGTGGACCGTCCGCGCGCCGTAGGCCTTGCGCAGGCTCTCGCAGCGGATCACGTCGTCGCCCGATCGGCTCGGCGCGCGGAACCCGAACTTCTTCTCGATGATCCGCCGCGGCGGCGCCAGCTTCTCGATCTTGTCGAGCTTCTTGACCCGCGACGCCACCTGCGCGGCCTTGGCGGCGTGGGCCGCGAACCGCTCGATGAAGCGGCTCTCCTTGGCCAGCATCGCCTGCTGCCGCGCGTACTCGGCCTCGTAGCGCGCCGACGCCTCGGCCCGGGCGCGCTCGTAGAACTCGTAGTTGCCGCCGTAGGTGCGCGCGGTGCCGCCGTCGATCTCGATGATCTTGCTGACGATGCGGTTCATGATCTCGCGGTCGTGGCAGGTCATCACGACCGCGCCCTGGTAGGCCTTGAGCCACGCCTCGAGCCACAGGATCGACTCGAGGTCGAGGTAGTTGGTGGGCTCGTCGAGGAGCAGCACGTCGGGCTGGGCCAGGAGGATCTGCGCCAGCGCCACCCGCATCTTCCAGCCGCCCGACAGGGTGCCGACGTCGTCGCCGATCTTCTCGGGCGCGAAGCCCAGGCCGGCGAGGATCGCGTTGGCCCGGCCCTCGAGCTGGTAGCCGCCCAGCTCGCTGTAGCGGGCCTCGACGTCGGCGAACCGCTCGACGACGCGGTCGAGATCGTCGCCGCCCTCCTCGAGCTGCGCGGTGAGGCGCGCCAGCTCGTCGGCCAGGGTCGCGACCTCGCCGGCGCCGGCGCAGGTCTCGGCGAGGATCGACCGGCCCTTGAGCTCGCCGACGTCCTGGCGGAAGTAGCCGAGCGTCAGCTTCTTGGGGCGCTCGACCTGGCCGTCGTCGGGCAGCTCGTCGCCGACGATCAGCCGGAACACCGTGCTCTTGCCGGCGCCGTTGGCCCCGACCAGCCCGATCTTCTCGCCCGGGTTCACCTGGAACGAGGCCTCGACGAACAGCACCTGGCCGCCGTACTGCTTGCTGACGTTGGCGAACGCGATCATGGCGCCGCCCCATTAGCACAGATGGTCGCGCCCCGCGCCGCCAAACCGCCCGCGCCCCGCCGGTCCCGCGCGGTCCCGGTCGCGCCTCGCTAGGCGCTCACGACAGCACGAAGCCGCGGCCGACGTCGCCCTCGTCGCTGACGCCGCGGACGCGGTCGGCGCACGGATCCGCGCACGGATCCTCGCTGCCGTCGCCGCACGGGTTGACGGCGCCGTCGTCGCCGCACGGGTTGGGCTGGGTGCCGTCGGCGGTGGCGTCGGGCGCCGCCTCCTGCGCGGCCGGGTCCGGCGTGGTCGCCGCCGGCTTCGACTTGCTGCACGCCGCCGAGCCGAGCATGGCGCCCGCGAACACGACGGTCTTCCAGATGGTCTTGGTGGCTTCGCGACGAAGGTTCATGGTCTCCGAGCGTACGCGGCCGGCGCGCCGGATTCAACGGCGGTCTCGCGCGCCGCGACCGGCGGCGTCACCCCGCCATCATGCCGCGCATGCGCCGCACCAGCTCGGTGATGATCGCGCCGCCGATCGCCGGCCGCTCGGCGAGCAGGTCCTTGAACTCGCCGCCGGGCACCACCAGCAGCCGGGTGCGCTCGACCGCGCGCACCGTCGCCGAGCGCGGCGCCGCGTCGAACACCGCCATCTCGCCGATGCACGCGCCGGGGCCGAGCTCCGACAGCGTGCGCTCCGGCCGGTCGCCGCCGCCGGTGAACACCCGGACCTTGCCCTTGACCAGCAGGTACACCGCGTCGCCGGCGTCGCCCTCCTTGCACACGTCGCCGCCCGGCAAGAGGTGCTGCTCGACGACGACCGCCGCGATGTCCTCGAGATCGTCGGGCGCCAGCTCGCCGAACATCGGCACCTGGCGGAGCAGCATCAGCCGCTCGATCTCGGTCAGCGTCTCGACCCGGGCGTTGGCGTCGAGCGTCGCGTAGACCCCGGCGTTGCCGACGCCCTTGACGGTCTGGGCCAGCGCCGAGGCGTCGGCCGCCGGGTACTCGCCGGAGCTGCCGCCGGCGACCGCGCGCACCGCCGCCTGCTTGACCTTGGGGTCGGCGTCGGCGAGCGCCTTCTGCAACAGCGCGCGGGTCAGCCGGGCCCGGGCGCCGAGCGCGCGCACCGCGGCCTGGCGCACCATCGCGTCGCCGTCGTCCATCGCCGCCACCAGCGCCGCGCGGGCGCCGTCGTCGTCGAACCGCGACAGCACGATCACCACCGCCGCGCGCAGGTAGCGCGACGGATCGTCGACGATCGCCAACAGCGGCGCCGGCTCCAGCGGCGCCGGCCCGCCGTGCCACAGCGCCTCGAGCGCGGCGTAGAGCGGCAGCACCAGCGCGTCGGGCGCCGCGCCGCGCAGCGCGTGGACCGCGGCGGGCGCGCTCGCCGGCTTGGCCGCGATCGCCGCCCGGGCGAGGCCGAGCTCGTCGCGGCGGGCCATCGCCGCCATCAGGCCCAGCGCCCGCACCGCGCGCGCGCTGCCGCGCCAGCGGGCGGTGTGCGCGACGAAGCGCAACGTCGCCGACTCGCTGCCGACGGCGTCCTGGGCGTGGGCGGCGCGGGCCGCCGCCGCCAGCCGCTCGATCGCGCGGATCTCCTCGGCGACCAGCGCGGTGAGCGGCCCGTCGGGGCCGAGCAGGTGGGCCAGCTCGGCCGCCGCGTCGGTGGCGCCGACGCCGTGATCGCCGGCCAGCGCCGCCAGCGCGGCCTCGCTCGGGGCCACGCCGCCGCTCGCCGCCTCGATGACCAGGCGCTCGAGCGCCTTCTTGTACTGCTGGCTCTTGAGCCGCTGCTCGACCGAGCCCTGGTAGGCCGGGTCGAACAGCTGGCGCTCCTCGGCCGACAGCTCGGCGAGGATCTTGGCGTGGTCCTTGTCGGACACGCCGAGCTGCGCGCGCAGGCTGTCGAGGATCACCAGCTCGCCCTTGGTGACCAGGCCGTCGGCCACCAGCTCGCGCACCGTCTCCTTGTACGCGCGCAGCCGCGCCTCGCGCTGCTTGGTGCGCTCGTTGTGGAGCAGGTAGATGTCCTTGAGATCGTCGGACGGCGGCGCGTCGCCCCACTCCCACTTGCGCAGGATCTTCTGCGCGAACCGCTCCTGCACGTGCTCGCTCTCGCGGCGCCGCCACCGGCGGAAGAAGATCGCCGCGGTGGCGAACACCACGATCACGCCCCAGCCGTGGACCACCCAGCTCGGCAGCCGCCGCAACGACGGCTGACCGGCGAAGAAGTAGAAGCAGTTGATCGCGACGAAGCCGGCGACGGTCAGCAGCTGGTGCCGCACGTCGCGCGCCAGCTCGGCCTTGGCCTCGACGGTGGCGTCGGCGGCGAGCCGGCGACCGGCGATCGCTCGCCAGGCCCGCTCGGCCAGCGCGAACACCGCGAACGACAGCGCGCCGCCGACGATCAGCGTCAGCGGCGCGGCCACGATCCGCGGCACGCCGGTGGCGAAGTAGAAGCCGGGGTCGAGCCAGCGCGCGGCCTGATCGGTCTCGTAGGCCCAGGCGCCGCTGAAGTAGTAGTCCCAGCTCCGCGCGACCAGGTAGTAGTAGACGTAGAACGCGGTCACGACGCCCGGCCACGCGAAGTAGGCCAGCCGGCGCCCGCGCACCTCGGTCTCGGGCATCTCCTTCCAGTAGCCCTGCTCGAGATCGATGTCGGGGCAGTGCTTCTTGCACGCCACGCACGGCGCGCACTGCGAGGTCGGCTCGACGCCGCCGGCCGCCCGCGGCGCCGGCTCGGTGTAGATCTTCTCGACGATGCCGACCGGGCAGATCAGGTTGCACCAGGTCTTGCCCGACCACACCAGGCTCACCATCGCCGCGGCGACCACGACCACCGCCAGGAACCCGGCGAGCCACAGCGGGCTGCCGTTGCCGGCCACCAGCCGGAACGACATGCCGACCAGCATCAGCCCGAGCTGCAGGTACAGGTAGTGGGTCGTGAGCCAGCCCTCGACCTTGCGCGTGCCCGGGCGGCCGAGCAGGCGCCCGAGCTGGCCGACCACCGCCAGCGGGCAGATCCGCCGCCACACGTGGTAGCCGGCGACCACCCAGAACAGCGGCAGCGCGGCCACGCACATCGTCCACAGGATGCGGCTGCCGTGGCTCACCCCGAGGATCGTCGGGATGGTCGCGGCCAGCGCGATCACCAGCACCGCGCGCGCAGCGACGAGGTAGCGTGGCGCGGCGCCGCCGTCGGTGAAGGCGCCCCAGCCCGCGGCGCGCGGCGACGGCTTCGGCTTGGCCGCCGGCGCGTCCTTGACGACCGGCAGCTTCTTGTCAGCGGCCATCGATCACTCCGGCAGCGGCCGGGCGATGCGCGGCGCGCTGGCGTCGGCGAGCGTGCAGGTGAGCTTGGACTCCTTGCCCAGCTCGGCGGCCAGGAACGCCTTGGCCTTGCACTCCTGGTCGGCCATGAACTCGAGCGTGTACGCCTCCCAGCGGTGGCTGGGGACGATCTGGAAGTTGAGCGTCGCGATCGGGTGGTTGCCGGCCTTGGGCGCGCCGGCCTTGGGATCGGCGGTGGCCGCGTCGCCGTAGTCGCGCACGCCGAAGTCGCGGATGTGGCACTGCGAGCAGGTCATGCCGTTCTCTTCGCCGTGATCGCGGCGGCCGTCGTCGAGCGGCAACAGCGCGACCGCCGGGCCGAGCTTGTGATCGCGGTACAGCGTCACCGCGTCGAGCTTGCCCGGCGCCGGCTTCTTGCCCGACAGATCCGGCAGGTCGACGAAGCCCAGGGCCTTGCGGCACAGCGCCTCGTAGCCGGGCTTGTGGCCCTTGTCGTCGGGGTCGAAGGTCGGCGCGCACTTGCCGATCCACGCGGCCTGATCGGCCGACGGCACGGCCATGGTCCAGAAGCCGGGGATGCCGATGTTGACGAAGCTCTGGGTGGCGCCGTCGGCCGCGATCATCGGCTTCTGCACGCTCCACGCCCAGCCGTCGCCCGACGCGTAGGTGCCGTCGGGGTTGCGGGTGGTGCCGCCGCCCAGCCGGGCCTCGGTCGGCAGCGCGATGAACGCCGCGCGCGCCCATGGCGCGGTGCCCTGGTACGCCATCACGCCCTTGACGAAGGCCGCGACCGCGGCGCCGTGGGCCTTGGGATCCTTCTTCCACTTCGGGTTGACCGCGCCGTCGGCGGTGAGCAGGTGCTTCCAGAACAGCTCCGCGAAGACCTTGTTGTTCTCGGCCTTGGCCTCGGGCGGCAGCGTCGGCAGATCCTCGACGGGGCGGACCCGGAACATCGCGAACACCGGCTCCGGCGCCTTGACCGCCTGGTAGACCAGGCGCAGCTCGTGGAACTTCTTGTCGATGCGCGGCCGCACGACGACGAGCCGCCAGTCCTTCGGGTCGCCGAACGTCGCCTTGTCGAAGGTCGGCGCGTCGGGATCGAGGCGCGGGTTGCCGTGGGTCGCGGCGAGGTTCTTCAGGAACTGCTTGAACAGGAGCGCCTTGTCGATCGCCGGCAGCTTGGCGGCGGCCTCGGGCGCCAGCGGCGCGCGCATGGTCTCGGCGCTCCACGCCAGCAGGTCGTCGAAGGGCAGGGCCTTGGCGGTGGCCTCGACGCGCTTGGGCTCGCGGATCGTGAACAGCGTCTCGGCGGCGTCGCCGGCCCACGGCGCGGTCGGCACCGGCTGCTTCTTCTTGGCCACCGCGATGTCCCACGACACCGACTGCGGCGGCTGGCCGGCGCCGGGCCCGGTCAGCTCGGTCACCGCGAGCGTGAAGTTGGCCTTGGGCAGGTCGGCCTTGGTCGGCGTCCAGGTCACGGTCTGGGTGATCGGATCGAACGTCGCCGACGCCGGCATCGACATCACCTCGACCTTCACGTCGTCGAGATCTTGATCGATCGCGGCGACCGAGAACGAGATCGTCTGGCCCACGCCGACGGTCTTCCACCCCGGCGCGAAGGTCTCCGGCGCGCGGTTGGTGCGCGGCGGCGCCGGCGGCTCGACCGGCTTGGTGTCCTCGACGACCGCCGAGCCCGCCCCGCTGCCGGTGCCGCCGCCGGTCCCCGGGCCGGGCGGGGTGACCTTGGCGCCCTTGCCGCCGCAGGCGGCGATCGCGAACAGGAGGGGAGCAACGCGGGCGAATCCGGGTCGGTGAGCCATGCGCGCGCCAGCTTACCGGATCCCGCCGCTTCGCTGTGTCCCCCGCCGCACCCTTGGGGTAGGGTCCGCGGCCGTGACCGAGCCCGACGTCGTCGCCCTGGCCATCAACACCATCCGCACGCTGTCGATCGACGCGATCCAGCGCGCCAACAGCGGCCACCCCGGCCTGCCGATGGGCGCCGCGCCCATGGCCTACGCCCTGTGGCAGCGCCACCTGGTCGTCGATCCCGCCGCGCCGAGCTGGCCCGATCGCGATCGCTTCGTGCTGTCGGCCGGCCACGGCTCGATGCTCTTGTACTCGCTGCTCCACCTCGCTGGCTTCGACCTGCCGATGGCCGAGCTGCAGGCGTTCCGGCAGTGGGGCTCGAAGACGCCCGGCCACCCCGAGTTCCACCTGACCGCCGGGGTCGAGTCGACCACCGGGCCGCTGGGGCAGGGCCACGCCAACGCGGTCGGCATGGCGATCGCCGAGCGGTTCGCGGCGCAGCTGTGGAACCGCCCGGGCCACACCGTCGTCGATCACTACACCTACGCGCTCATCTCCGACGGCGACGTCGTCGAGGGCGTCGCGATGGAGGCGGCGTCCTTGGCCGGCCACCTCGGCCTGGGCAAGCTGATCTGCCTGTGGGACGACAACCGGATCACGCTCGACGGCCCGGCGTCGTTGTCGATGAGCGAGGACGTCGGCGCGCGCTACGCGGCGCTGGGCTGGCAGGTGCTGCGGGTCGAGGACGGCGACCGCGACGTCGACGCGATCGATCGCGCGATCGCCGCGGCCAAGGCCGACGCCGCGCGGCCGACGCTGATCTGCGTGCGCACGACGATCGGCTTCGGCTCGCCGAAGAAGGCCGGCAGCTCGTCGGCCCACGGCTCGCCGCTGGGCAAGGACGAGGTCGCCGCCACCAAGCGCGCGCTCGGCTGGGATCCCGAGGCGCACTTCCTGGTGCCCGACGGCGTGCGCGCGCACTTCGCGGCGATCGCGGCCCGCGGCGCACAGGCGCGCGCCGACTGGGAGGGCCGGTTCGCCGCGTGGCGCGCGGCGTTCCCCGAGCTCGCGGCGCAGTACGACACCGCGCAGCGCGGCGAGCTGCCGGCCGGCTGGGCCGACGGCCTGCCGACCTGGAAGCCCGGCGAGCAGGTCGCGACCCGCGTCGCCTCGGGCAAGTGCATGGTCCACCTGGCCGGCAAGGTGCCGTGGCTGCTCGGCGGCGACGCCGACCTCGGCGGCTCGACCAAGACCATCGTCCCTGGCGGCGACTGGTCGGTCGCCGGCGGCGGGCGCAACCTGCGCTTCGGCATCCGCGAGCACGCCATGGGCGCGATCGTCAACGGCATGGCCTACCACGGCGGCGTGCGCGGCTTCGCCGCGACGTTCTTCGTGTTCAGCGACTACATGCGGCCGGCGGTGCGGCTGGCCGCGCTCAACCACCTGCCGGCGATCTACGTCTGGACCCACGACTCGATCGGCGTCGGCGAGGACGGGCCCACGCACCAGCCGATCGAGCACCTCGCGGCGCTGCGCGCGATGCCCAACCTGTGGGTGATGCGGCCGTGCGACGCCCACGAGACCGCGCGGGCGTGGCAGGCGGCGCTGGCCCGCACCGACGGCCCGGTCGCGCTGGTGCTGTCGCGCCAGGATCTGCCGGTGGTCGCGCCGGTCGACGCGCCGGTGACCCGCGGCGGCTACGTGCTGGCCGACAGCGACGGCGCGCCCGCGGTCATCCTGATCGCCACCGGCTCCGAGGTGCAGATCGCGCTGGCCGCGCGCGAGCGGCTGAGCGCTGACGGCGTGCGCGCCCGCGTGGTGTCGCTGCCGTGCTGGGAGCAGTTCGTGGCGCAGGACGCCGCGTACCGTGACGCGGTCCTGCCGCCCGCCGTGCGCGCCCGGGTCGCGGTCGAGGCCGGCGTCAGCTACGGCTGGGGCGAGCTGGTCGGCCTCGACGGCAAGGTCGTCGGCCTCGATCGCTACGGCGCGTCGGCGCCCGGCGAGGTGCTGATGGAGAAGCTCGGGCTCACCGTCGACGCGGTCGTCGCCGCGGCGCGGGCGTCGATGGCTGCGGCGGCGCGCTGAGCGGCGGGGGCGGGGGCGGGGACGGGGACGGGGACGGGGACGGGGACAGAGCCGGGCACGGGCACGGGCACGGGCACGGGCACGGTCACTGCATCGTTACGACGGCGGAGGAGATCGTGGTCTCCTTGCCCTTCACCTTGCCGACCAGCTTGAGCGTGTAGGTCTTGCCCTTGGTCAGGCCCTCGTCCTCGTCGATCGTGATGTCGCCCTCGAGCACCGGATCCTTGGGATCGATGCCGGTGAGCGTGCGGTCGGCCGAGTACTTGTCGCCGTCGTAGAACTCGAGCTTGAGCGAGCTGCCGCCGGTCTTCGACAGGAACGCGGTGTACGTGAAGGTCCACTCCTGCACGTCGTTGCCGTTCTGGCTGCCCTGAAGCTTGAGGCCGCCCTTCTGCTTGCAGGCGGCGATCGTGCCCTTCTCGTCGCCCCCGTCGATGGGGGCGGTGGAGATGATCATCTTGCCCTTGCAGGCGGCGATCACCTTCTTGGACACGTCGGCGTGCGCCGGCGCGACCAGCGCCACGGCGAGAGCCGCGGGCGCGAATCGGACGACAGAGGAGAACGACCTGAGCGACATGGGGACCTCCGCGCGAAGTCTACTCCCATCGACACCGCCGCGCGAAAGTCGTTGCAGCGACTACGACTTGTCGGCGGTCGGCTCGGTGGGGGCGGCCGCGGGCTCGCTGGTCGCCGGCGCTTGGACGGCGGGGGCGGCGCCGGCATTCATCGGCGGGCGCGGGCCGCGGTCGGGGCGGGGGCCACGGTTGTCCGGGCGGGGGCCGCGGGGACCGTCGGGGCGGGGGCCGCGCGGACCGTCGGGGCGCGGACCACGGGGGCCACGGGGCGGCCGACGGTCATCGCCGCCGGGGGCGCCGGCGTTGGCGCCGTCGGGACCGGGGCCGCCGGGACCACCCGGGCCGCCGGGGCGCGGGCCGCGGCGATCGCGATCGCCGCCGGGGCCGCCGCCGCCGGGCCGGCCGCGGTCGCGGCGCGGGCCGCCACGGCCGGGACCCTTGCGCTCACCGCGCGGGTCGCGCGGCGCCGCGGTCAGCACCCAGCCGAGGCCAGCGCGGGGGATCTCACCCGGCCGCGCCCGATCGTCCTTGTCGCCGCCGTCCTTCTTGTCGCCGCTGGCCAGCGCCTTGAGCGCGCCGAGGCCGCGCGGCTTGGCCGGGCCGCGGTCGCCGCCGCCGAAGCCACCGCGATCGCCGCCGCCGCCGCCGCCGCGTCCGCCGCGATCACCGCCGCGACCACCCCGGTCGCCGCGATCGCCGCGATCGTCGCGGCGCTTGCCGCCGCCGCTGGCCACGCGGTCGAGCGCGTAATGGAACTCGCCGATCGACGTCGCGCCGATCGGGCCCTTCTCGCCCTGGAACACCCGGACCAGGCGCACCTTGTCGAGGTCGCCACCGACGACGTCGAGGGCCTCGAGCAGGCGCTGGGCGCGGTCGGCGGGGATGGCGAGCGCGGTCGCGACCGCCTCGGCCATCGCCTCGGCCGCGATCCCCTCGGCGGTCTTGGCGGAACGCGCGGCAGCGCCGCGCTGGAGCATCACGACAGAGAATTCGGTCAGCGTCTTCATGACAAGCCTCGCAGGGCGGCGCTCTTACCACACAAGCCGGCGCAGATCCCAGCGAAGAACGGCCCCGCCGACGCGGCTACCGGCCGCGCGGCGGGCCACCCGGGCGGCCGCCCGGCGGGCCGCCCTTCATCGCGGCCGGGCCAGCGTTGGCCGGCTGCTTGATCTTGTCCTTGTCGGTCACGCCCGACACCACCTCGGCCCAGATGCCGTCCGACAGGCCGAGCTTCACCTCGCGCCGCGCGAACTGCTTGGGCGCGGTCTCGACCTCGACGAAGCTCTGGCCGTCCTTCTGCTGCACCAGCGCCTCGCGGATCGCCAGCACCTTCTCGCGCTTGGCCAGCACGACGTCGGCGTTGGCGCTGTAGCCGGCGCGGATGAAGACGCCCGCCTTGGGCTTGATCGACGCCTTGATCTCGAACTGGATCGCGCCGTCGATCGCCTTGCCCTTGGGCGCGATGTACTCGAGCGTGCCCTCGAAGGTCTCCTTCTCGAGCGCGCCGATCTTGATCGCCAGCGGCAGGCCCTCCTTGATCTTGCCGACCTCGCTCTCGTCGACCTGGCCCTGGAAGATCATGTCGCCCATGTTGGCGACGGTGGCGATCGTCGTGCCGGGGTTGAAGTTGTTCGACTCGATGACGCTCTGGCCCTTCTTGACCGGCACGTCGATGACCATGCCGTCGACGGTGGCGGTGACGACGACGTTGGACGCCGGGCCGCCGCGGGTGGCGCCCTCCTTGACGATCGTCAGCCCCGAGCCGGCCGAGCCCAGCTCCTGCTGGCGCAGCGCCAGGTCGGTCTTGTAGCGCTGCAGCTCGGCCTCGGCGATCACGCCCTGGGCGTAGAGCTGCTGGGCGCGGGTCAGCTCGCGCTTGGCGTTGTCGAAGGCGATCTTGGCGGCCTGCACGCCACTCTCGGCGCGCTGCAGCGCGGCGGCGTCGGGCACCACGCGGATCTTGGCGACCTTGTCGCCGGTCTTCACCATCGCGCCGGCCTGCAGGTACAGCTCCTCGATCACGCCCGACACCCGCGGCTTCAGCTCGACCTCCTCGCGCGGCACGATCGCGCCGGTGGCCACGGTCTTCTTGACGATGTCCTTGACCTCGGCCGCCTCGGTCTTGGCCACCACCGGCGGCTTCTGCGACTTCTTCCACAGCCACCACATGGTGCCGGCGCCGAGGCCGACGATGGCGAGGACGATGAGGGCGGGGATGATGCGCTTCATGGACGACTCTCTGAAACTGTCTCGCGTCTTGGATGGGGGCCCCGTCGGGGCTTGCCCCCGGCGGGGGAAGGGCTGGCGACAGCCCTTCGATCATTCATCGCGCAGCGCCTCGACCGGGGAGATCGCGGCGGCGCGGACGGCGGGGATGAGGCCGGCGAGGGCGCCGACGGCGACGAGGATGACGGTGGCGAGCACCGAGAACGAGAACGACACCTGGGGCGGGCCGAGCGGGAAGTCGGGGCCCATCGTCGCGATCCGGTCGGCCGCCTTGGAGATCGCGAACGCGCCCACCGCCAGCGCGATGAAGCCGGCGACCAAGGTCAGCATGATCGCCTCGGCGATGACCATGCCGACGACCGCGGCGGGGCGGGCGCCCAGCGCCTTGCGCACGCCGATCTCCTTGGTGCGCTCGCGGACGCTGATCAGCATGATGTTCGACACGCCGATCGCGCCGGCCAGGAGCGACAGCAGGCCGAACGCGCCGAGCACGAAGTCGATCGCGCCGAACATCTTCTCGGTCTTGGCGAACTGGGCGCCGGCGTTGAAGCCGCGGATGGCGGCGGCGTCGGTGGGCGCGACCTTGTGGCGCTCGCGCAGGAGCGCGTAGACCCGCTGCTCGAGGTCCTTGGCGTCGACGCCGCGCTTGCCGGTCAGCGCGAACCACGACACCCGGTTGCCGGTGTGGAACGCCTGCTGGAACGTCGTGAACGGCACGTGGATCGTGCGCACCTGCTGGTCGCCCTGCTGGCCGGTCGCGCGGGTACCGAACACGCCGACCACGACGAAGTGGATGCCGTTGACCTGGAGCGCCTGGCCGATCGGATCGGCGCGGCCGAACAGCTCGCTGGCGACGCTCTCGCCGATCACCGCGACCTTGCGGCGGTCGGCGATGTCGGCGGCGTTGATGTAGCGGCCCGCGCGGATCAGCGGCATCGAGATGAACTGGAAGTCGGGGTAGTCGCCGGCGACCTGGAACGCGCCGACCTTGGACCCGTGCTTGACGACGTTGCCGGCGCGGAAGCCGCCGAGCTGGTTGCGCGGGGCGACGTACTCGACGCCGTCGAGCTTGCGCAGCGGCTCGATGTCGTCGTTGTCGAACACCACCGACCGGTTGGGGGGCAGGCCGGCGTAGGGCTCGCTGGTGCGCTGGCCCCACAGGAACACCGCGTTGGTCGCGAAGCCGGACATCTTCTTGCTGATGCCGGCGCGCAGCGAGCCGCCGAACGACACCATCAGCATGAAGATCGTCAGGCCGAAGAACACGCCGAGCGCGGTGAGCGCGGTGCGCAGCTTGTGCCGGGTCAGGCTGGTCGCGATCTCGTGGAAGCTGTCGACGTCGATCACGTGCCCTCCCGCATCGCCTCGACCGGGCTGATCCGCGCCGCCGAGTAGGCGGGGAAGAAGCCGGCCAGCGCGCCCGACACCACCAGGATCACGTTGGCGTAGATCGCGGTCCGCAGATCGATCTGCGGCTCGCCGAAGAACTCGTTCTCCGGCACCACCGAGGCCACCAGCGACAACAGGCCGACGCCGGCCACCAGGCCCAGGTAGCCGGCCGCGGCGGTGATGAAGATCGACTCCTGCATGATCGTGCCGACGATCGACCAGGGCGGCGCGCCGAGCGCCTTGCGGATGCCGATCTCGCGGGTCCGCTCCTTCACGGTGATCAGCATGATGTTGGCGACGCCGATGATGCCGGCCACCAGCGTGGCCAGCCCCATCAGCGAGACGAACACCTCGATGATCCAGAAGATCTGCTGAAAGCTCTGGTACTGCTCGAGGTTGTTGCGGACGCGGATCGCCTGCGGGTCCTCGGGGCTGAAGCGCTGCCGGTCGGCCAGCGTGGTCTTGACCCGGTCGAGCAGCTCGGCGGTCTCGGCGACGTCCTTGTCGCCGACCGTGAACAACAGCGCGTTCAATCGGTCGGCGCCGTTCCACGCGAGCTGCGCGGTGGTGACCGGCACGTAGATCATCCGCAGCTCGCCGTCGTCGCCGCCGGCGTCGTCGAAGACGCCGACGATCTCGAACGCGACGCCGCCGATCTCGAGCGAGCGGCCGATCACGTCGGTGGTGCCCCAGAAGAACTCGGCCACCGGGATGCCGACGACGCACAGCTTGCGCTTCTCGGCGAGGTCGCCGTCGTTGATGAACCGGCCGGCGCGGATCAGCGTCTTCTCTAGGTACAGGTGATCGGGGTGGACCGCGCGGACGTCGAAGGTCTGGGTCTTGGCGCCGACCCGCACCGGCCGCTCGCCGCCGAACGGCCGGCCGCCGCTGCCGGGGAAGAACCGGCCGGTCAGGTGCTCGATGCCGTCGACCTTGCGCAGGTTGTCGTAGTCGGTGTTGGTGAAGGAGACCCGGCGCCCGATCGGCATGCCCTGGTACGGCTGCGAGGTCTGGCCGCCGAACACCCACACGCTGTTGGCGGCGTCGTCGGCGAACTGGCTCTCGGCGCCCTTGCGCAGGCCGTGGCCGAAGCCGAGCAGCACGACCAGCATGAAGATGCCCCACGCCACCGCGAGCGAGGTCAGGATGCTGCGCAGCGGCGCCCGCGCCAGCGTCGACAGCACCTCCTGCCAGCGGTCGAGCGAGAACATCGCTAGCTCGCTCGCGCCACGAGGTCGGTCTCGACCTTGCCGTCGCGCAGGCGGATCGTGCGCTGCGCCTTGGCCGCCACGTCGGCCTCGTGGGTCACCAGGATCACCGTCATGCCGCCGCGGTTGATCTCGCCGAACAGCTCCATCACCTCCTCGGAGGTCTTGGAGTCGAGCGCGCCGGTCGGCTCGTCGGCCAGCACGATGCGCGGCTTGGTGATGAGCGCCCGGGCGATCGCGACGCGCTGCTTCTGGCCGCCCGACATCTCGGCGGGGCGGTGATCGGCCCAGGCGGCCAGGCCGACCTTGTCGAGGTACTGCAGCGCGGTGCGGTTGCGCTGCCGCCGCGGCACGCCCTGGTAGTAGAGGGGCAGGGCGACGTTCTCGAGCGCGGTCTTGAACGGCAGCAGGTTGAACGACTGGAAGACGAAGCCGATGAACTGGTTGCGGTAGCGCGCCGCCTGGCCCTCGCCGAGATCGCGGATCAGCGTGTCGCCCAGCCAGTACTCGCCGGCGTCGTAGCGATCGAGGATGCCGAGGATGTTGAGCAAGGTCGACTTGCCCGACCCCGACGCGCCCATGATCGCGACCATCTCGCCGGCCTCGACCTCGAGATCGACGTCGCGCAGGACGTGGAGCCGGTGGCTGCCGACCGCGTAGTACTTGTTGATCTTCGCCAGGCGCAGCATGCGAGGGAGCGCGGCGACCGTAGCGCCGCTGGGCGGGTGACGCTAGCCAACCGCGGCGAGCGCCCGCGTTATTCCGTCGCGGCCGGGTGGCGTCGCGGGTGTCGCAGCGGTCGCACCCGCCGGCGCTACGCCAGCGTCGCGGTCAGCGCGGCGGTGACGTCGGCGGCCTTGGCGCGCTCGAGCAGCGCCGTGCCGTCGGGCGTGCGCAGCTGCACCACCGGCGCCTCGGCGCAGCGGTCGAGGCAGCTCTTGACCGCGATCGCGAAGCCGCCGCCGCGCTGCTCCCACACGGCCGCCGCGGCCTCGACGCAGTCGAGCGCGCCCCAGCTCTGGCACTTGCCGACGCAGAACACCGCGGTCACCGGCGCGGTCGGCAGCTCGACCTCGGTGGCCAGCGCCACCGCCGCGTAGTAGTGGCTGGCCGGCTTGCCTTGCTCCTCGGCGAGCGCCAGCACGCGGTCGGGCGTGACCGGCCCGCCCTCGGCGAGCTCCTCGACCTCGAGGCCCAGGCCGGCCAGGCGGTTCATCTCGATCTCGCGGTGGGTCGGCGACCGGTTCGGCGTGTTCATCGCGCGGGTTTTACGGCCTGGGCCGGGGGAAGTCGATCGTTGTCGCGGCCGATACGGCTCCGCTGGTGGCGTCGCCCGTTCGCCGATCTCGCGGCGGCGTGCACCTCGCGGCGCGCAGGGTATACGTGCGCATGCCAACCGCGCGTGCCTTTGGAGTCTCGTCGCCGACCGCTCGCTTCGCGCCGATCACGATCCCGCGCCGCGATCCCGGCCCCACCGACGTCGCGTTCGCGATCCACCACTGCGGGCTGTGCCACTCGGACCTGCACACCGCCCGCGGCGAGTGGGCCGGCACCGCGTACCCGTGCGTGCCCGGCCACGAGCTCGTCGGCGTGGTGACCGCGGTCGGCGCCAAGGTCACGCGCTTCGCCGTCGGCGATCGCGTCGGCGTCGGCTGCATGGTCGACAGCTGCCGCACCTGCGGCGCGTGCCAGGCCGGCCTCGAGCAGTACTGCGAGACCCACGGCACCGTGTTCACCTACAACTCGCCCGACGCGCACCTGCCCGGGCATCGCACCTACGGTGGCTACTCGACGGCGATCGTCGTCGACGAAGCGTTCGTCCTGCGGATGCCGGCCAACCTCGATCTGGCCGCCGCCGCGCCGCTCCTGTGCGCCGGCATCACCACCTACTCGCCGCTGCGCACCTGGGGGGCCGGCCCCGGCACCCGCGTCGGCGTGGTCGGCCTCGGCGGTCTCGGGCACATGGCAGTCAAGCTGGCCCACGCGATGGGCGCGCACACGACGTTGTTCACCACCAGCGCCGGCAAGGTCGCCGACGGCCAGCGGCTCGGCGCCGATCGGGTCGTGGTGTCCAAGGACGCCGCGGCCATGGCGGACGTCCGGCCCGAGTTCGACCTGATCATCGACACCGTCGCCGCGGCCCACAACCTCGACGCGTACCTCCAGCTGCTCCGCCGCGACGGCACGCTGTGTGTGGTCGGCGCGCCGCCGACGCCGCACCCGTCGCCCAACACCGGCCTGCTCATCTTCGGCCGCCGCCGGCTGGCGGGCTCGCTGATCGGCGGCCTGCCCGAGACCCAGGCCATGCTCGACTTCTGCGGCGCCCACGGCATCGTCTCCGACATCGAGCGCATCGGCCCCGACGACCTCGACCGCGCCTACGACCGCATGGTCGCCAGCGACGTGAAGTACCGCTTCGTGCTCGACCTGCCGCAGTAGCGGCGGTCAGGCAACTGCGATCAGTCGCTCACCTGCGAAGTGCCTGTAAGCAGCTGAAAACATGCGTGTTGCATGTTTTTTCAGTGTTGCTCATGCAGGGCATCATGATTTGTAGGTAGCCATCATTGCTTCATGTTGTATGGTTTCCCCATGTTGTCCGAGTTGCGCAGCGCTGCGCCGGGGCACCTCGCGGAGGCTCGCCTCCTGCGGGACGCATTGAACGCCCTGGCGGCGTGGCTACCCGATGGCTGGTCCGTACGCGACTCGTCAGCCCTTCACGCCGGGGGCGATGCGCGCTGGGTGATCGCCGCTCCGGACCTGCGCGACGTGTCGCTGTTGGTAGATGCGAAGGGGGCGATCGAACCACGCGCCGCCGCGCGCCTGATCGAGCGCCTGCGCGGCCACGCTGGCGCCCCGTGGTTGATCGTCGCTCGCTACATCAGCGTCGCAGCGCGGGCGGCGTTCGCGGACGCCAAGGTCAGCTACCTGGATCTGACCGGCAACGTCGACATCCGGATCGCGGATCCAGGCCTGGTGATCCGCGCCGACGGCCTCGCCAAGGACCCGACCCGCACGGCGCGCGCGGTGTCGTCGTTGCGCGGCGCGCGCCTGGCCGCGATCGTCCGCGACCTGATCGAGCATCGAAGGCCAGGCACGCTTCGCGAGATCGGCGGCCGAGTCGGCGCCGACATCGGCTACCTGTCCCGGGTGCTGGCGTTCTTGGATGAGCAAGCGCTGATCACCCGGTCGCCGCGCGGTGAGTTGCTCGACGTGGCATGGCCGGCGCTGCTCGAGCGCTGGGCCACCGACGCGCCCATGGGTTCCCGCGGCGCGCCGTCGCGCTATCTCGCGCCGCGCGGCCTCGACGAGTTCGCTCGTCGGCTCGCCTCGACGACGGGGTACGCCGTGACCGGCTCGCGCGCCGCGGCGCAGGTCGCGCCGATCGCGCCGTCCCGCCTCGCGCGTGTCTACGCGGCTGATGGGCGCGCGCTCGCCGCGGCCACGGGGCTGCGCGCCGCGGACGCCGGCGCCAACGTGGTGGTGATCGAGGTCGACGACGCCTGGCCATTGGCGGCCGGTGCGCGCCCGGACTGGCACGGTCACCGCGATGGGCTACGGTATGCATCGCCGGTCAACGTCGCTGCGGATCTGCTGTCCGGCAGCGGGCGGGAACCCGACGAAGGCGGGGCGTTGATCGAGTGGATGCAGCATCACGAGGAGGAGTGGCGTGTCTGACCCAGTGACGATCGCGCGAAGGGTGTTGCTCGACGCGCTCGCCGGCCTCGGGGCGCACCGTGAGGCGATGGTGTTGATCGGGGCCCAAGCCGTGTACGCGCGCGTCGGCGAGGCGGACCTGGCGGTCGCGCCGTTCACGACGGATGGTGACCTGGCGATCGACGTCGCCGCGCTGGCGGATGCGCCGGCGCTCGAAGCCGCTTTGGCCGCGGCCGGCTTTCGGCGCGACCCGCCGAGCGAGGTCGGCGTCTGGCGGCCGGTCGTGCCGGACCCGGGCCTGACCCGGCCGCCCTCGGTGGACCTGCTTGTCCCAGCGGCGCTGTCGCCGACGCCCGACGGGCGAAGCGCGCGCTTGCCGGGGCATGATCGCCGGGTCGCGCGCAACGTCGATGGCATCGAGGGGGCGCTGATCGATCACGACCGCATGGCGATCGCTGCGCACGACCCCACCGATCGCCGCGTGGTCGCGCTGAGGGTGGCCGGGGTCGCGGCGTTGTTGATCGCGAAGGTGCACAAGATCCGCGACCGGGCCGGGCCGCGCGTCCGCGACAAGGACGCGCTCGACGTGTTGCGCTTGCTCCGCGGAAGCGACACGGCTGACGTGGCGGCCCGCTATCGCGCGATCCTCGCCGACGATCGCGCCCGCCACACCGCCGAGGCGGGCATGCAGTTGCTGCGCACGCAGTTCGGCGCCGGAGGTGTCGGCATCGCGATGCTGCGACGCGCCGTCGGAGACCTGGCCGGTGCCGATGAGTACGCCGCGTCGTGCGTCGCCTTGACCGAGGATCTGCTCGCGGCGTTGTCGGCGTAGCGGCGGTCAGGCCCGGCCCGGCGCGAGCACTGGCAGGCCGAGCTCGTCGAGCAGGCCCTCGAGCTCGACCGACAGGCCGCGGCGGCGCGGCACCTTGGTCGGCCCGAGCGCCTCGCGCAGGCGGGTGCGCGCCTCGTGCATGCGCCAGGCGATCGTGCCCTCGCTGACCTTCTGCACGATCGCCGCCTCGCCGTGGGCCATGCCCTGCAGCGACACGAGTACGACCGTGGTGCGCATCTCGGGCGGCAGGCCGTCGAGGCCGTGCAGCAGGCGGGCGTAGGTCTGGCGCAGCTCGGCGGCCTTGCGCGGATCGCCCGCGGCGTCGATCGCGACGGCCAGCTCGACGCGGGGGTCGTCGAGCGGATCCTCGGGGCGGCGGCCGCGATCGCGGCGGACGTTGAGCGCGCGGTTCACCGCCATGCGGTAGACCCAGGTGAAGAACTCGCTCTTGCCCTCGAAGCCCGCCAGCGCCCGGTACGCGCGCATGAACACGTCCTGGGCGATGTCGTCGGCGTCGGACTTCGAGCCGGTCAGGTGCAGCGCCAGCGCGAAGATGCGGCGGCGGTAGCGGCGCACCAGCTCCTCGAACGCGCGCAGGTCGCCGGCCTTGGCCAGCGCCACCAGCCGGGCCGCCGTCTGCCCTTCGCGCTCCGCGGGAGTCATCGTCACAGGGTTAGACGCCCCAGCACGGCGCTAGCTTTGCACAATCTGCGACGTCCCGGGAGCGGGGCGTAACCGGTCGAAACCGCTCAGCCCGAACGCCCATACCGATCGGACAGGCGCACCACGTCGTCGAGCTCGGGCGTCGACACCTCGACGACGTCGGTGTCCTCGATCGCGATCATGCGGTGGCGCCGTCCCGGCGTGATGTGGAACGGCTCGCGCGGGCCCAGCTCGATGGTCACCGGCGGCTCGCCGTCGAGGTAGTGCTCGAAGCGCAGCCGCCCGGTCAGGACCATGATCGTCTCGTCCTTGACCTGGTGGTACTGCAAGGACAGCGCCTCGCCGGCCTTGATGTGGAGGATCTTGCCGACGTAGCGCTCGGTCTTGGCCCAGATCAGCTCATGGCCCCAGGGCTTGGGGACGACGGTCGACGTTGTCACTTGGGCTTGCCGCCGCTGCCGGCCGCGGGAGCTGGCGCGCCGGAGCCGGCGGCCGGGGCGTCGAGGCTGCCGGCGGCGTCGCCGCGCTCGGGCTCGGGCGCCACGAACTTGGGTCGGCTGCCCGGCACCTCGTCCTTGCGGTCGACCTTGTTGTCGTAGTCGTCGTCGTAGAGGATCGCGACCAGCGCGCCGTCCTTGTACTGCTCCCAGTAGTCGGGGTTGCCGTCGCCGTTGCGGTCGCGGCGGATCGCCGTCAGGGTCTCGAAGCGATCGTAGACTTCCTTGATGTCGAACTTGCCGTCGAAGTCGGAGTCGCGCTCGACCTCGATGCGCTTGCCGGTCTTGGGATCGTAGAGCGCCGCCATGTCGAACTTGCCGTCGTAGTCGAAGTCGGCCTTCTCGAACGCCGGGCTGCCCTTGGGCGTGTAGCCGACGACCCAGTCCTTGCGGCTGTCGTGGTCGAAGTCGACCTGCTTGCAGGTGAGCACCTCGATCGACGTGCCGCCCTGATCCTCGACCTTGTACATCTTCCACACGTCGGGGCGGCCGTCGCGGTTGAGATCGTACGACAGCACGTTCTTGCCCGAGGTCTCGCACAGCGTCGGGTCGACCTTGCCGACCTCGGCGGACGCGTCGCCCCCGGTGTTGCCGATGGTCTTGTCTTTCTTGTTCTTGCTGCAGGCGGCCGCGGGCACGACCACCACAGCGGCCCAGACGGCCAGACGCAAACGCGGGGACATTGACGGGAGCGTAGACCCCGAGCCGTCGCTGCGCAAGCGACGGCACCGGGCCCAAGCGTTGACCCGTGACACATCGCAACGTATGGTCCGCCGCCCGTGGCGCGCCGCACTCTGTCCGTGAACGTTTCGGCCGACGACGACGACCGGCTCCGCCTGCTGGCGGCGCGCACCGGCCGCGACGTCGACGCGTGCCTGGCCGAGGCGGTGGCGCTCCTGCTCGAGCGCTACCGCGACCACCTCCCCGAACAGCTCACCTGGCCAGCGGCCCAGCCGGCCGGCCGCGATCGGTAACCGCCCGATGTCCACTCCGCCCGATCGCATCCGCAACTTCTCGATCATCGCTCACATCGATCACGGCAAGACCACGCTGGCCGATCGCATCCTCGAGCACTGCGGCGCGCTCACCGAGCGCGAGCGCGAGGCCCAGTTCCTCGACACGATGGATCTCGAGAAGGAGCGCGGCATCACGATCAAGGCGCAGTCGGTGCGCCTCAAGTACCGCGCCAAGGACGGCAAGGACTACCAGCTCAACCTGATCGACACGCCGGGACACGTCGACTTCCACTACGAGGTGTCGCGGTCGCTGGCCGCCTGCGAGGGCGCGCTGCTGGTGGTCGACGCGGCCCAGGGCGTCGAGGCCCAGACCCTGGCCAACGTCTACGTCGCGCTCGACAACAACCTCGAGATCGTCCCGGTCCTCAACAAGATCGACCTGCCGGTGGCGCGGCCCGACGAGATCAAGCAGCAGATCGAGGACACCATCGGGCTGCCGGCCGACGACGCCTGCCTGGTCAGCGCCAAGACCGGGCTCGGCATCCCCGACATGGTCGAGGCGCTGGTGCAGCGGATCCCGCCGCCGACCGGCAAGGCCGAGGACCCGCTCGAGGCGCTGATCTTCGACAGCTGGTACGACTCGTTCCGCGGCGTCGTCGTGCTGATCCGGGTGTTCAAGGGCGTCGTCAAGAAGGGCACCCGGGTCCGGTTCTGGAACACCCAGCAGACCTACGAGTGCACGCTGGTCGCGGTGCGCACGCCGCACCTGCTCGAGGTCGACGAGCTGGCCGCCGGCGAGGTCGGCATCATCGCCGCGGCGATCAAGGACATCTCGCACGCCCGGGTCGGCGACACGATGACCGACGCCGATCGCCCGTGCCCGGCGCCGCTGCCCGGGTTCAAGGCGGTCAAGCCGATGGTGTTCGCCGGCCTGTACCCGGTCGACGCCGCCGACTACCAGGATCTCAAGGACGCGCTGGGCAAGCTGGTGCTCAACGACGCCGCGGTCACCTACGAGCCGGAGTCGTCGAGCGCGCTCGGCTTCGGCTTCCGCTGCGGCTTCCTGGGCCTCCTGCACATGGAGATCATCCAGGAGCGGCTCGAGCGCGAGTTCGATCTCAACCTGATCACGACCGCGCCCAGCGTGCAGTACAAGGTCTACTCGATCGGCGTCGAGCAGCCGGTCATCGTCGACAACCCGGCCAAGGTCCCGGACGGCGGCAAGTTCGACAAGATCGAGGAGCCGGTGATCCTGGCCACCGTGCACCTGCCGCAGGAGTACGTCGGGCCGATCATGCAGCTGTGCGAGGAGCGGCGCGGCACCCAGCAGGGGCTGCACTACGATCCGGGCGGCCGCGTGCGCGTGGTCTACGAGATCCCGCTGGCCGAGGTGGTGTTCGGGTTCTACGATCGCCTGAAGACGATGAGCCGCGGCTACGCGTCCCTCGACTACGAGCCGGCCGGCTACCGCGAGAGCGACCTGGTCCGCGTCGACGTGCTGGTCAACGGCGAGCGCGTGGACGCGTTGTCGATCGTCGCCCACAAGGACAACGCCTACCACCGCGGCGTCGAGCTGTGCACGAAGATGAAGGAGGTCGTGCCGCGGCAGATGTTCGACGTCGCGATCCAGGCGGCGATCGGCAGCCGGATCATCTCGCGCGTGACGGTCAAGGCGATGCGCAAGGACGTCACCGCGAAGTGCTACGGCGGCGACATCTCGCGCAAGAAGAAGCTCCTCGACAAGCAGAAGGAAGGCAAGAAGCGCATGAAGTCGGTCGGCTCGGTCGAACTGCCGCAGGAGGCGTTCCTCACCGTGCTGAAGGTCGAGTCCTGATGTCGGCGGAGGTGGCGGCGGCGCCGCGCGCGCTCCGGCTGGATCGCCGGGTGAAGAAGGAGGCCCGGGCGCTGGTGAAGGAGGGCGGCAAGGCGCTGCGCGGCGGCGCCAAGCTGGCCGCGGCCGAGCGGAGCGCGCTCGACAAGCACGTGGCCGAGCTGCGCACGGCGGTGGCCGGCGACGACGCGGTGGCGATGCGCCGGCTGGTGCCGGTGATCGACGCGGCGCTCGACAAGCTGGCGGCGACCGCGCGCAAGTCGCCGATCTTCGAGTACGCCGAGTCGATCGGCGTCGCGCTGGCGATCGCGCTGATGCTGCGGGCGTTCGTCGTCGAGGCGTTCAAGATCCCGTCGGCGTCGATGATCCCGACGATGCAGATCGGCGACTTCATCTTCGTCAACAAGCTCATGTACGGCGTCCGCGTCCCGTACACCGACACCAAGCTGTTCACGCTGCGCACCCCGCGTCCCGGCGAGGTGATCGTCTTCAAGCAGCCGTGCCGCGGCGACGACTTCATCAAGCGGGTGGTCGCAGTGGCCGGCGACACCGTCGAGGTGCGCTGCAACCAGCTCTACCGCAACGGCGCGCTGGTGCCCGAGACGCTGGCCGAGGCCGCGGTCCGCTACTGGGATCGCGACTCGTCCGACGCGATGGTGCCGCACCGGGGCGAGGGCAGCGCCGGCTGGCACCTCGAGGACATGAGCCACTTCCGCACCAAGGTCGGCGACTACGACTTCTCGGTCTACCACCGGCCCGATCGCCCGGCGGCGGCCGCGGCGATCGCGATGGGCTGGCCGGCGTTCTGGGCGCAGTACCAGGCCGAGCGCGCCGCGGCCGGCGTGTCGCCGGAGGACATCGAGTTCGAGCGCGCGACCGCGCTGCTCCGCTTCCACGGCCGCGACGCCGACACCGCCGAGTTCCCGCGCTCCGACATCGACGAGGCCCACGCCGCGCCGCGCTGCCCGGATCACCCGACGCAGGCGTCGATCGGCAAGGTCGTGCGCACCGCGCCCGATCCCGATCCGTCGGCGCCGACCTGCACGCCGCGCTACCACTACGTGGTGCCGCCCGGCCACGTCTTCGTCATGGGCGACAACCGCGACAACTCCAACGACTCGCGCGTCTGGGGCCCCGTGCCCCTCGAGAACGTCAAGGGCAAGGCCATGTTCATCTGGCTCTCGCTCGGCCCGCCGAAGTACAAGAGCCGGGGCGAAGGCATCTTGCACTTGAATCCGTTCGACATGCGCTACGACCGCGTCGGCAACTTCGTCCACTAGGGGTGCTTGAGCGGAGGGACCGGCTGCGGAGCCCATGGGCGGCGTTGCCGGTCCCCCCCAACGCCCTCACGTACAGACGTACGCTCGGGGTTGGGGCCCCACCGTCGCCTTGCCCCTGGGCTTCCTCGCGCGGTCCAGCTAGACCACCACCACCCGTGGTTTGAGCGATCGCCGATCCGGATCCCGTACCCGTCACCGATCCCGTACCCGTCACCGTCACCGTCACCGTCACCGATCCCGTCACCGTCACCGATCCCGTCACCGTCACCGATCCCGTCACCGTCACCGTCACCGATCCCGCTGCGCTCAAACCACCGGTGGTGGTGGTCTAGCTGGACCGCGCGAGGAGGCTCGCCCGCAAGGCGACGGTGGGGCCCCAACCCCGAGCGTACGTCTGTACGTGAGGGTGTTGGGGGGGACCGGCAACGCCGCGGGCGAGCCCCGCAGCCGGTCCGGTCGTACAAGCACTCAGTAAGGGTGGTGGTGGCCGTAGGGGCCGGCCAAGTGCGGATGCGGATGCGGGTGGTGGTGATGCGGGCTGGTGCCGTGCGGGTGGCCGCCGTGCGGGTGCTCGTGGGACTTGTGCTTGGCGACGGCGGGGGCGCGGTGGGTCGGCTTGGCCGGCTCGACGCGCCAGGTGCGCTTGCGCTTGTTCGACGAGGACGACGAGCAGGCGGTGACGAGCGCGAGGACGAGCGCGACGACCGTGAGGCGGGCGGGGCGGGTCACTTCTTCTTCCCGTCCGCCATGCGGCGCTTGAGGGCGGCGAGCTCGTCGTCGACCGAGGCCGAGGCGGCCCGGCTCGAGGCGGCGGTCTTGGCCTTGAGGTCGGCCAGCGGATCGCGCGGGGGAGCGGCAGGGCGCGGGCGCGGCGGCGGCGCGGCGGTGGCGCTCGGGGCGGGGCCGGCGGCGGCAGCGGCGCGGGCGGCCACCGCGGCGGCGTCGAGCGCGGCCAGCTCGCCGTCGAGCGCGGCCAGCTCGCCGAGCAGGCGGTGCATCGCGGCGCGCTCGCGCTCGGCGCGGGCGCCGTCGCCCGACGCGGTGGCGGCGTCGGCGTCGCGGCGCGCGGCCTCGACCGAGCGCACCAGCTCGGCCTTGCGCGCGGTGGCCTCGGCGCGGACTGCGTCGAGATCGGCGGGCGGCGGAGGAGGCGGCGGCGCGCTGGTGCCGCCGAGATCCTCGAGCTCGCCCGGCACCGCGGCGGCCTTGGCGGCGGCGGTGGCGGCGGTGGTCACGGTGCGCAGGCGCTCGTGGGTGGCGGCCCGGGCCTCGGCGCGGCCCTCCTCGATCACCGCGCGCTTGTCGCGGCCGACGGCCCACAGCACCTCGGCGATCGCGTCGGCGCCGTCGCCGTGCGGCGCGAGCGCGGGCGCGGCCAGCGCGGCCTCGAGCGCGGACGGCACCAGGAGCGTGCCCTTGGCGCCGACGCCGGCGCCGCGCAGCTCGAGCGCCCGGGCGACGCGCTCGGCGCCGCTGGTCGCGTCGTCGATCAGCGCGATCAGCCGCGCGCCGACCAGCTGGGCCCGGGCCACGGTGCGCGCGGTCGGCCGCGCGACGACGACCTCGCCGGCGCGCCACGTGCGCGCGGCGTCGGCGGTGGCGCCGAACAGCTTGGCGCGCAGGCCGAGGATCGGCACCTGCCGGCGCAGCACGCCGGCGGCCTCGGCGTCGCCGGCGGCGTCGAACAAGAACGTGAGCCGCTCGCTGACCTCGGCCAGCGACAGCTGCAGCGCCAGCGCGCCGGTCAGCTCGGCGCCCAGGCCGGCGACCTCGACGACGACCGCCCGGGTCTGCAGCCCGAAACGCTGCGCCAGCGTGGCCCGCGCCTCGCGGCCGGCGTCGGCGAACGCGCGCTCGCCGATCGCGCCGACCACCAGCAGCCGATCGCCCTCGACGCCGCCATCGGCCAGCGCCACCGCGGCGTGATCGTCGATCGCGCACACCCGATCGGCGTTGGTCTCGCCCCAGCCCTTGCCCGGATCGAGATCGCCGACGACGCCGACCACCGGCGCCGGGTTCACCACCGCGTCGCGCGCGACGGTCAGCGCGGAGGTCGACAGCGGATCGAACGCGACCGCGACGTCGGGCGGGTTGGCGTCGATCTCCTTGCGCAGCCGGTGCTCGGCGCGCTCGCCGAGCAGCGCCCGCCGGAAGCGATCCTGGAGACCGCCGCCGCCGCCCACCGCGCCGAGATCGATCGCGCGGACGCGCATGCCGAGCGCCTCGCACGCGGCGAGCACCGGCACGACGACCGCGGCATCGGCCGCGCTCGACGTGACCAGCAAGACGTGGGGCGCGGTCACGGGCGCACCCGGTTGGCGGGCTCGCGGCCCGCCAGCACGTCACGCACCGCAGAGATGCACAGCTCGGCCATGGCCACGCGAGCCCTAGTGGTAGCGGATCCCAGGTGCGGCGCCAAGATCGTGCGGGGCGCGGCGAGCAGCCGCGGGTGGATCGCCGGCTCGGCCGCGAACACGTCGAGGCCGGCGCCGCCGAGGTGGCCGGCGTGGAGCGCCTCGGCCAGCGCCGCCTCGTCGATGCAGCCGCCGCGCGCGGTGTTGATGACGATCGTCCCCGGGCGCATCCGGGCGATCGCGGTGGCGTCGAGCAGGTGGCGGGTGGCCGGCGTGAGCGGGCAGTGCAGCGAGATCACGTCGGCCTGGGCCCACAGCTCGTCGAGGGTGCAGCCGCGCACGCCGTCGACGTCGGCGGGCCGGCCCCGGGTGTCGGCGGCGATCACCGCCATCCCGAACGCGGCGGCGCGGCGGGCGACGGCGCGACCGATCCGGCCCAGGCCGACGATGCCCAGCGTGGTGCCGGCCAGCTCGGCGCCGAGCAACAGCGTCGGGGTCCAGCCGGTCCACGCGCCGGCCCGCACCAGCCGCTCACCCTCGCCGAGCCGGCGCGCGCACGCGAGCAAGAGCGCCCAGGTGAAGTCGGCGGTGGCGTCGGTCAGCACGTCGGGCGTGTTGGCGACGACGACGCCGCGCGCGGTCGCGGCGGCCACGTCGACGTTGTCGTAGCCGACGGCGTAGTTGGCGACGACGCGCAGCCGCGGCGCCGCGTCGAGCACCGCGGCGTCGACGCGATCGCCGAGCAAGCACACCAGCGCGTCGGCGGTGCCCAGCTCGGCCCGCCACGCGGCGCGGTCGAAGCGCCCCGCCGCGTCGTCGGCGGGCGGCTCGCACAGGTCGTGGTCCGCGATCCACCCGCGCCACGACGGCGCGCCCTCCGGCAGCCGCGACGTCATGACGATGCGTCCCACGCTCCCGGGATGCCGCGGACGCTCGCCGAGCGCAAGCGCGCGGTCGCCCGATCGCCACCCGAAGAAGGCGATTGACAACCACATCTGCCCACCTTAGCTTCCGCGCGCTTCTCGGGGCCGTACACGCCCGGGGGGAGAGGCGACGCACGAACATGCAACCGCGGACGAATCCTGCTCCCGCCGGCTCGGTGGGGATCACTGCGTGGTACGCTGGCGGCGTGGCGAGCGCTGGCGACACCGGGTCCAGCCCCGAGATCGACGGCGACTTCTTCGGGGACGACGAGGGCGAGCTGACCCAAGCGATTCCCGCGGTCTACGATCTGCGCAGCCGCTTCACCGGCCGCAAGGAGGCGCTCGCGACGCTCGAGCGCCTGTTCACCGCGGCGCTGACCGAGCGGACGCTCGGCTTCGCGGTCGTCCTCGGCCAGCCCGGCATGGGCAAGAGCCGCCTGGTCGGCGAGTTCGCGCGGCTGGCCCGCGAGCGCACCGCCGAGGTGCGCGTGCTGACCGGCGCCGCCGAGGAGGGCGGCGGGCCGTTTCACGCCGTCGGCCGCATGCTCGGCCAGCGCTTCGGCATCGTCCCCGGCACGGCGGTGGTCGAGGCCCGCGAGCGCATCATCGCCGGCGTCGCCGACATCCTGCCGCCGGCCCGGGTCACCGAGGTCGCGCACCTCCTGGCGCACCTGCTGCGGGTGCCGTTCGACGACAGCCCGGTGGTGACGCCGCTCCTCGAGTCGCCGCAGCAGCTCGAGACCCGCACGTTCCTGGCGCTGCGGCGGTTCCTGGCCGCCGACGCCGACCAGCGGCCGCTGGTGCTGGCGCTCGAGAACCTCGAGCTGTGCGGCCCCGAGACGATCAACCTGGTCAACTACCTCGCCGCCGGGCTGCGCGCCGCGCCGGTGATGATGGTGACCACCGCGCAGGCGTCGTTGTGGGACCTGCACCCGGGCTTCGGCGCCGGCGACGTCGCCCCCGAGCGCATCGAGCTGGGCGCGCTGGGCAGCGCCGACGCCGACGATCTGCTGCGCGAGCTGTTGCGCCCGCTGGGCACGGTGCCCGATCGGCTGCTGGTCCACGCCCGCACGCTGGGCGGCTCGCCGCGCGCGCTGCAGGAGCTGGTGCGGCTGCTGCTCGAGAGCGACTGCATCGTGCGCGGTCCCGGCGGCGGCTGGCGCCTCGACGCCGTGCGGCTGGCCGAGACCCAGCTGCCGCGCACCTACGAGCAGCTGGTGCTGGCCCGGCTCGCGGTGATGGATCCGGTCCACCGCCGCGTGCTCGAGATGGCGGCGACGATCGGCGAGATCTGCTGGATGGACGCGGTGCTCGCCCTCGAGCGCGGCGAGACGCTGAAGATCGATGATCCCGACGGGCCGACGCTGGCGCAGATCGCGTCGTCGGGCGACCACTCGCGGACCACGGTCGCCGCGGCGCTGACCAAGCTGGTCGAGCACGAGTGGCTTCTCGAGTCCGAGCCGGCGACGATGTCGGGCGAGCGCGAGCTGCGCTTCGCGTACCCGATCCTGCACCAGCTGGTGGGCTCGGGCGTCGACGAGGCGCGCCGGCGGCACTACCACCGCCTGGCCGCGCAGTGGCTCGAGCTGCGGCCCGAGGGCCGCGGCCCGGCCGCCCAGGAGCACGTCGCGCGCCACCTCGAGCAGGCCGGCGAGTTGCGCGAGGCCGCGGGCCGCTACCGCCGCGCCGCCGAGGCCGCGCGCGCCGCGTACGACAACGAGCGCGCGATCCGGCTCTACGACAAGGCGCTGGTGTGCGTCGGCGACAGCGATCACGCGGCGCGCATCCACCTGTGGCACGACCTCGGCTCGGTCTACGAGCACATCGGCGACTTCGAGGCGGCGCTCGGCGCGTTCGAGCGCATGCTCCGACTGTCCTGGGTCGGCGCGTCGAAGGCCAAGGCGGCGGTCGCGTTCAACAAGATGGGCCGGGTGTGGCGGCGCAAGGGCGACCTCAAGCTCAGCCTCGAGTACCTCGAGCGCGGCGCCGAGCTGTTCCGCGCCGCCGGCGACGCCCGCGGCATCGCCGGCTCGCTCGACGACGTCGGCAAGGCGCTGCACCTGCTCGGCCGCTACGACGAGTCGTTCGCCAAGATCACCGAGGCGCTGGCCCGCCGCGGCAAGGGCGGCGACAAGCGGTCGATCGCCGCGTCGCTGTCGAACCTCGGCGTGGTGCAGCAGGCCCGCGGCGAGCACGAGGCCGCGGTCAACTGCCACCGCGAGGCGCTCGAGCTGCGCCGCGCCGCCGGCGATCGCTGGGGCGCGGTGGTGTCGCTCAACAACCTCGCCGTCATGCACCACGAGCTGGGCGACAGCGCCGAGGCGCGCGCCGGCTGGATGGCGGCCTTGGCCGAGGCCGAGGCGATCGGCTCGCTGCCGCTGGCGGCGATGGTGCTGGTCAACCTCGGCGAGCTGGCCATTGACGAGAACAAGCTCGAGGAGGCCCGCGGTCGCCTCGAGGACGCGCTCGAGATCGTCGAGGACCTCGAGGACCGGCAGCTCGAGAGCGAGTGCTGCCGCAACCTGGCGGTGCTCGAGAACCAGCTCGGCGCGGTGGGCAAGGCCCGCGACTTCGCCGAGCGCGCGCTGGCGGTGGCCACCACCGCGGGGCTCAAGGAGCTCGAGGGCCAGGCGCTCCTGACGATCGGCCTGGTGCTGTCGACCAGCCTGTACGACGCCGAGCGCACCGAGATCATGGACTCGCCGGGCGAGCCGCCGGCCGAGACCTACTTCCGGCGCGGCCTGGCGGTGCTGCGCGGCATCGGCCACGACGCGGCGACCGCGCGCGGCCTCGAGCTGTACGGCCGCTACAAGATCGAGAACGGCGAGCCCGACGCCGGAAAAGATCTGCTGCGCGAGGCGCTGATGATCTACGCGCGGCTCGGCATGCGCCGCGGCGAGCGGGTCCAGGCGCAGCTGCAGGCGGTGTGATGCGGCGCGCGGTGGGCATCGCGCTCGTGTGCGCTGCGGCCTGCGGCGGCAGCGGCGACGACGGCGCGGCGTTCATCGGTGTGTACCAGGTGACCGCCCACGTCGCCGCGGTCGGGCAGGGCGCGCGGATCGCCTGCGACGCGCCCGGTACGCCGGTCGCGACGCCGCCGTTCGTGAAGCTCGCGGTCGACGACTTCTTCGACGATCCCAGCTTCATCCGCCTGTCCGAGTGCGACGACGCGGCCGGCACCGCGTGCACCGAGACGCTGATCACGTTCAACCCCGGCGGACCGGGGCTGATCACCACGTCGGCCAACTCGCAGATCGGCGGCGGCTTCCCGTGCCAGCTGTACTACACCAAGGCCACCGCGACCTTGACCGAGCCGGCGCTGCACCTCGAGCTCGTCGAGAAGTACGACGGCACCGATCGCCCGGCCGCGCAGTGCACCGTCGAGGCCGCGGAGGCGCTGGCGGGATCGCCGGAGTGCCAGCGGATCGAGCGCTACGACGCGACGCGCGTGCCGTAGCGCGCGAGACAGAGAAGCGGGGGACGGGGACGGCACCGGATCCCGTCCCCGATCCCGTCCCCGTCCC
>Ga0075163_10000666_pt1 | contig 44900 bp, 33 predicted proteins | sample JI1023141ADNA_FD_71478 | JGI IMG/M metagenome (GOLD analysis project Ga0075163, IMG submission 71478) | Wastewater effluent complex algal communities from Wisconsin, to seasonally profile nutrient transformation and Carbon sequestration -... | ecosystem: Engineered > WWTP > Effluent > Algae...
CGGCAGTGGCTCTGTACCTCCCGGAGCTTTTGGAAGTTTTTCTCGTAATTCAGGAATAGAGTATCCTCTGAATTTTATCCCAATTTCTGAATCCAATTTTGAAGTTTCAGTAACCATCCCCAACATACCTTTCATACCTTGGTATACTTGTTCAACAGTATATTGGCCCAATACAAAACTTCCATGGTCTTTAACCAACGATTTTACTTCTGCTGCTACTGTAGGAAATTTTGCTGCGAATTTTTCCTTTAGTGTGTCTTTCATTGCTGCCATCTCTTCGGTGCTTTTATTTGTGTGATATTTTAATGTGTAATTTTTAGTTGAATTTGAGAAAATACTAACGTGCGTATTTAAATTGTTTTCCTAAATAAGTGGCACTCTTACCCAATAGCTCTTCAATACGAAGCAATTGATTGTATTTAGCGATCCTATCGGAACGTGATGCTGATCCTGTTTTAATTTGTCCGGTATTTAAAGCAACAGCCAAATCAGCAATAGTTGAATCTTCTGTTTCACCACTGCGATGACTCATAACAGCAGTATAGCTGGCATTATTGGCCATGTTCACAGCATTAATAGTTTCGGTAAGCGATCCAATTTGATTTACTTTTACGAGTATAGAATTGGCAATTGAATTATCAATTCCTTGCTTTAAGCGGTTGACATTGGTTACAAATAAATCATCACCCACCAATTGAATTTTATCGCCAAGTACTTCTGTTTGTTTTTTCCAACCCTCCCAATCATCTTCGGCAAAACCATCTTCAATTGAAATTAAAGGATATTTTTTGCACCAATCTGCCCAAAAGGAAACCATATCCGAAGATGACAGTTTTTCGCCACTTGACTTTTTAAAATGATACACTTTTTCATCTGCCAAATAGAACTCAGAAGAAGCTGCATCCATTGCAATATATATATCTTCACCGGGTTTATAGCCTGCTTTTTCAATTGCTTGCATCACCACTTGTATTGCCTCCTCATTGGATTTTAAATTTGGAGCAAATCCTCCTTCGTCTCCAACATTAGTTGAATACCCTTTTGATTTTAAAACATTTTTTAAATGATGAAACACTTCTGTTCCCATGCGGATGGCAGTACTAAAATTTTCGGCGCCAACCGGCATAATCATAAATTCCTGAAAGTCGATGCTGTTATCGGCATGCGAACCTCCGTTTATAATATTCATCATTGGAATGGGAAGTGTATTCGCATTCACACCGCCAACATAACGAAATAATGGTTGATTGCTTTCGATAGCTGCTGCTTTGGCTAGCGCTAAGGATACACCCAGTATTGCATTTGCTCCGAGTTTCCCTTTGTTTGGTGTGCCATCTAGTTCAATCATGGTTTGATCAATTAAATTTTGTTCAAACACAGAAGCACCAATCAAGGCATCCTGAATTACAGTATTTACATTATTAACTGCGGTAAGTACACCCTTACCTAAATATTTTTTCTTGTCATTATCACGTAACTCAACAGCTTCGTGGGTTCCGGTAGATGCACCTGATGGAACAGCTGCTCGGCCAAGAGCTCCGTTATCGGTAACTACATCAACTTCAATGGTTGGATTCCCTCTGGAATCAAGTATTTGGCGGGCATGAATGTGGGATATATAACTCATAAAACAGGAATGAATGATGAAATTTTAGCGTTTCAAAAATAGCTAAATATTTGAAACGAGCATAGTCAAAATGGAATCTGATTGACTGAATTTCACAAAAAAATAAAAATGCCTTCCTTGATAGTATGGGCATAAAAAAACCGGCTCGCAGATCCGAAAGGAGTGCGAGCCGGTAACAGGTGAATCACAAATTGGGTTATTTTGTTTTCACCAACTTAATAGTTTGAGTTTTATAACCATCGTTCAACTCTAGCAAATAAAGACCTTCAGCTAAGTGTGCAGAAGATAACTTTAAAGCTGTAGCACCAGCAACTTGGTTTTTCAATAGCACTGTTTCAAGTGTTTGGCCTTGGATGTTTTTCAAAGTGTAACGCACATCTGATGCTTTCGCTAATGCATAATTTAATACAAACTCATCGCTTACCGGATTAGGGCTAACAAAAGCTGTGTTTGTAGTGCTGCTTTCAAGAATGCTTAATGGATTTATCAATAAAAGTGTAGCATCGTTGGTGGCAACAGGTGAGTTAAAATCAAAATAAATATCGGCTTTGTCGAGTATGCTATGGCCTGGTAGTAAACCTGCATTTGCATTTACTCTGAAGTTGATATAACCATGACTTGCAGGCTCATTGCTGTTTGAATCGGCTAACATGATATTTGCAAATAAGAAACTCAATTGATTTCCATTTTTGCTTACAGTTGCATTGTGGCTGGTTCCTAAAAGTTGGAAACTGTTTGCATCTAAATCGGCAGACAACTCATCAAGTACAGTAATGTTCACAGCTGGTCCGGTTCCTGTATTTTGGAAGTTAATGGTATAATCAATTGTTTGATTTGGATTCACACTAGAAATAACCTGATAGTTTGGATCACTGTAATTACTAGATACAACCAATTTGTTATTAGGATCCCATGAACCTGTTACTACCTGATGTAAGGTATCAGAATTATTGCTCAAATTAATATCAATTCCACTATTAGCAGTTACTCCAACAAATTCAAATGTACTTGCTCCTAAAGTAAGTCCTAAAGCTGCAACAAAATTTACATGAAATGAGCGGCTGCTTCCTGGGTTAATTGTTGGAACATTCCAAGTAATGGAATGAGAACCTGCATTGTGTGAAGCTTGCGCAGGAGTTGCATTGGTGAAGTTTAAAGCAGCATCGTAATACATCGTTAAAGTAGCCGATGTTGGATTTGCACCAATATTGTTTACATAAATGTCGTACCATGCTGGAAAACCTGATGTAACTGTAGTGTGTGGAACTAAGCTAACAGCTAAATTAGTAGATCCCGGAATGGTGTACAATCCAAAATTATTATTCGCTGAAGTTGCTCCGTTAGCTAAAGTAACAGAATAGCTAGTTGGCGTAGTAACGGTATAGCCTGCATAATTACCACTCGGGGTATAAGCTACAGTATAGGTTCCTGGCAACACAGTAATGGAGTAATGCCCATTTTGGTTTGTATAGCCCCAGTAATTTCCTGCATGTACACTTTGGTAAGGGATGCCTGATTCGTTTGAATCAAAAACACCATTGTTATTTGTATCAAAGAAAATATCTCCTTCAATAAAGGAAGCATTGTATTGTAATCCAAAATTGTAGCCGCAATGAACACCACCTCCAGAAACTACAACACTGTCGTAATAAGCACATGATCCTGTATCGTTGGTAGGAATGGTAAAGCTTGTAAGCATCCCCCAGTTGCAAAACCAAATGGTGTATACACCTGCAGGTACTGCTAATGAATAATGTCCGGTGATACTATCAACAGCAGCACTATATTGACCATTATTTCCATACACAGTTAAGTAACCATACCCGCTTGATTCGGTTGAATCCTGTATTCCATTTCCATTCACATCATTAAATACATTTCCGCAAATAGTATCTGTAGAAGCAGGCAATGCAGTAGCGCAAGTTTGATAGGTGCAACCCATCATATCAGTGATAATAACACAATAGGTAGTTGGAGTACTCACACTTACTGTTGGATTTGGAACAATAGGACTGCTCAAACCATTACCCGGATTCCACATATATGTGTAAGGAGCTGCCCCACCAAAGGTTTGAACATCTAAGCTAGAACTTGTTGGATTAAACGAAGCAAAGGCAAACATATTACAAAATTGCACACCGGCATATACTGTGTCATAATAAGTACTTGTGCATCCGGTTGTGGTTAATATTGTTAGTGTAACACCATAAGTCCCGGTATTCGGATAAGTGTGTGTTGGATTCGCTAAAGTGCTGGTAGTATTGTCTCCAAAATTCCAAAGGTAACTGCTAATGCTTCCATTGCCTGCGTAACTTGTATCGTAAAAGTATACTGTTGGTGATCCCATTGTACTGCTGTAAGTAAATTCGGCATAACAGTTATTATTTGATACCACTTGATAGCATGTTTGGTAACTGCAAGCATTTGCATCAGTAACAGTTACACAATATGTACCCGGTGATAATGCTTGAATGGAACTACCAGTACCTCCGTTTGACCATAAATAGGTATATGGTGGAGTTCCATTGGTAGCTGCAACAGTAAGTGTTTGAACAAAATTTGAATAGGTAATGGTTGCAAACACATTACAAGGAGTGCCAAACCATACTGTATCATACGCAGTACTAGTGCAACCTGAACTAGTTGTAATTGTTAGTGATACAAAATACATTCCTGTAAAATTATAAGTATGAATTGGATTCATACCTGTTCCAACTGTACTATCGCCAAACGACCAAACGTAACTTGTAATTGTGTCGCCTGATGTAAAACTCGAATCATAAAAAGCTACAACGGTTGAACCCGGAAGCAAGCTATATACAAAACCAGCCTGGCAGTTTTGAGCTTGAGATGCTTTAAAAAAGGATAAAGCAAAGAGCAGTGTTAGTAAAATAATTTTTTTCATAATGAAGATTGTTTTAATTGTTCGATACAAAACTAACTCAAACCACTAACAAGTACAAGCCAAAATGGGTAATATCTTACTCGTTCAAATGAATAAATTATACTTAATGGTAAGGCAACGATTTACGAAATGCCTATTAATAAAGAAGAATGGAGGGAATTATAGAATTATGAAGTTAGGAAAATATTACTAACCTACTGTAAATTTAGGAAGCAATAACCTGTTTTTTTTCAAGTTTACTGCTGCGCATATTTTCAACAAACTCATCAAACAAATAGCGAGAGTCGTGCGGTCCGGGAGAGGCTTCCGGATGATATTGAACACTAAATACTTTTTTACTTTTCATGCGCATGCCTTCTAACGTTCCATCGTTGAGGTTGATGTGGGTTATTTCTAAATCACTGTGTGCTTTTACATCTTCTGAATTAACTGCAAATCCATGGTTTTGAGAGGTAACTTCACATTTTCCATTAATTGTATTCTGAACCGGATGATTTATTCCTCTATGGCCATTGTGCATTTTATAGGTGCGAATGCCAAGTGATTCAGCCAACAACTGATGTCCTAAACAAATTCCGAATACCGGTTTGCCCGAATTTAAAATGGCCTTAATTGTTTCAAAAGCATAATTCATTGCTGCAGGATCGCCGGGGCCGTTGGATAAAAAATATCCATGTGGTTCAAAAGACTTTAGTTCAGCAAAACTTGCTGAATGCGGAAATACTTTAACGTAACAGCCACGTTCGACCAAACAACGCAAAATATTTTTCTTTACGCCATAATCCACTACTGATACACGGTAAGCAGCTTCTGGATTTCCCAAGGTATAAGCTGTTCGAGTAGAAACTACCGATGATAGTTCAAGTCCTGCCATGGAAGGTACTTTTGCAACTTTAGCCAACAAGCTAGAAATATCCAAATCTTCAGATGAAACAATTGCATTCATTGCACCTTTATCGCGAATGTGGCGCACCAATGCACGAGTGTCAATATCTGCAATACCGACACATCCTTCTTTTACTAAGTAGTCGTTTAGTGAACTACTACCGGCTTTGCGTGAATAGTGTTCGCTAAAACTTTTGCAAATTAAACCCGCTATCTTTAAACTTTCCGATTCAATTTCAGCATCATGTACTCCATAATTTCCAATGTGCACATTTGTCATCAACATCATTTGTCCGTAGTAAGATGGGTCCGTAAAAATCTCTTGATAACCTGTCATCCCCGTATTAAAACAAATCTCTCCGGTTGCTGTACCGGTTTTTCCAATTGCTGTACCGCTGTAAACGGTCCCATCTTGCAATACCAGCAAGGCTTTTTGTTTATCGGATTGTTTCATTGAAGGATTTTTGCTTGAAATGCTGGGCAAAATTAAACTAAAAAACAGCCGGTACAAAATGTTGAAGACTCATTTGTTAACATTTTATCTTCATTTTGTACTCCCCGGTTTTTATAAATGTTTTTAGCTTTAGTTACTTCTATAGTAAAGGTTAAAATAGTTTCTTAGTGTACTAAATCGAAGGGCAATTTTTATTTCAAAGTTTCTATTTTATTCAACTCACTATTCTTCCCATTCGGCTAATTTTAAGTGTAGCTTCATTATTTTTGAAGTACTTTTAGTTCCTACAAAAAATCATCATCGAATTTTGAAACGAATTGGTATAACCACCTTACTATTAGTTTACTGTTTTACAGTAATGAATCTCCATGAGTTGGTGAAACTAAAAGTATTGCTGGTGCATTTTGAAGAATCAAAGAAATTGGATAGTCAAATTGGTTTTATTGATTTTTTAAAAATGCATTATGTAACTGACGATAACAATAGTGCAGATAACAGCAGAGATATGGAATTGCCTTTTAAGTCAGGCGAGAATGCTCCTTTAGCTCCGCTTGTCGTTCCAGCTTATTCAACTGCTCTAGCGAATGTTCCTTTTTTTGAACTAAAATCAGAACACTTTATAACTGACGAATCATCCTACTATTCCAATTTCTTTAAATTGGTTTTTCATCCTCCGCAATTACTTTTAGGCTAATTCGCAATTTACTCAATCGGTTTTTATCAGTTGCTTATTGCATACCGAACTTTTGCTTTGTACACTTTATAGTGAAAGTAAAATACACAATTATGCTTCTGACAAAAATTTAACCTAAGCCTAATTCTAAAAATTAGAATTTATTAAGTGCATTATTAATTATTAATCCATCTAACATTCATACAATGAAAAAATTACTAACCTCATTACTACTAGTGTCTCTATTGTTTTTTTCGTGCTCTAACAATTCAACTTCCATCACACCAACTACCAATGCTTTTATTGAGCAAGGCAATTGGAAAATCACCTACTTTGAAGATAATTCGAAAAACGAAACTGCTAAGTTTTCAGGATTTGTATTTCATTTTAATTCAAATGGTAGTGTGAGTGCTACATCTGGAAGTACATTAGTTAATGGCACCTGGTCGAGCGGTAACGACGATAGCCAAGACAAGTTATACCTCAATTTTACTACTTCTCCTTTTGATGATTTGAGTGAAGACTGGCATGTTGTTGAACAAAATTCTTCTACCATAAAGCTCGAGGATGTTAGCGGTGGCAATGGGGGCACAGATTATTTAACCTTTGAAAAAGTGTAAGCTATATGAAAATAGATAAAAAAATATCGCACAAAAGTTCATCAAATAACCTACTATATTTTATAGTTTTTTGTTGCATTGTGTTAGTTGTAAGTTGCAAACATTATCCATTAAATATGGAGGAATTAACACCAACTTCTTCGACTACATCGCCAACTTCGAATCAAAATTTAATACCATGTGATTCGGATTCAGTTTATTTCTCAACTACCATTTTACCGCTCTTTACTTCAAACTGTGCAAAAGCCGGTTGTCACGATCCAATTACACACGAAGAAGGCTTTGTGTTTAATTCTTATACAGGTATTTTAAGTTCCGGTGAAATAACTCCCGGAAATCCTGCGAAAGGAGATATTATGAAAACAATAAAATCAACCGACCCTAATAAAATAATGCCGCCACCAGGGAATACTCCGCTTACTGCTCAACAAATAACTTGGATATCAACATGGATTTCGCAAGGGGCTAAGAATAATTATTGCAACAGTTGCGATACTTCTAATGTAACTTATACCACCAAAGTGAAGCCATTTATAGATTTAAAATGCAAGGGTTGCCATAATTCAGGGAATGCCCCCAATGGCATTAATTTGGAAACCTATACAAGTTGTGTTGCTGCTGCACAAAGCGGAGCATTACTAGGTTCAATCAAACATCAAGCACCCTATTCGAATATGCCCAAAGGAGGGCAAAAGTTACCGGCATGTGAAATCGACATAATTAACAATTGGATAAATTTAAATTACCCTCAATGAAATATATACTGCAAAATAGGAGTATAGCTTTGCTGCTCATAATTACTTTTTTTTCGGCCTGTTATTACGATGTAGAGTCTGAATTATATCCCACAACAACCACTAATTGTGACACTGCTACTCCAACTTATAGTGCCACCATACAACCCCTCATAGCTGCTTCATGTGCAATTACCGGTTGTCATACCTCGGGTGCTCAATCACCAGACTTATCATCATACACAAATTTAAAAGCGAGTATCGAACGAGTTAAAGTACGTGCAATTACCGAAAAATCAATGCCTCCTTCAGGACCAATATCAAGCTGTTCGCTAGAGTCGATAGACAAATGGATTGCATCAGGAGCCTTAAATAATTAACAAGTCAACCATGAAATACAAACATAATATTCTTGCTTTTTTTCTTACTGTATTTTTTCAAACTGCATTTTCACAAGACATGATGGACCTTCTGGAAGAAGGGGCTCCAACAAAGGAATTTGTGAAAAATGCTTTTAAATCTACCCGAGTAATAAACAGTCATTCACTCGAATTTATAGGCAAAGGGGTACTAGATGTGCGGATCCTACATCGTTTTGGTGCCATAAACGGAGGGGCTTATGAAGCTTTTGGAATTGATCAGGCTAGGGTTCGCTTAGGGCTGGATTATGGCATTAGTCCACGTTTTATGATTGGTATAGGACGCAGCAGCTATAAAAAGGAAGCCGATGCCTTTATGAAATATCGCTTACTTTGGCAATCAACAGGTAAAAAATCAATTCCATTTTCAATGATTTTGGTAAGCGGAATTACAAATAGTTTTTTGAAATGGGAATATCCCGAGCGTAAAAATTATTATACTTCTCGTTTAGGATATTACAACGAACTTATCATTGGCCGTAAATTTTCGGAGAGTTTTTCATTGCAAATTTCACCCACCCATGTGCATCGAAACATCGTAAAAACAAGCAGTGAAAAACACGATATTTTAGCAATAGGAACAGGAGCACGCATAAAGTTAACTCGTAGACTAGCTATTACCATCGATTATATTTATCAACTTCCGAATCAGCAATTGTTAAATGTGCAACAACCGCTTGCTATAGGATTTGATATTGAAACCGGAGGACATGTTTTTCAGCTTCATTTTACCAATGCATTGGGAATGAACGAGCGCATATTAATTACTGAAACCGACGGGAAATGGAACAAAGGTGATGTTCATTTTGGGTTCAATATTTCACGCGTTTTTTCGCTTACTTCAAACAAAAATAAATAGTAGTAAAACTACACACAAACATTTAATACCTTTATCCAAATTTTTTATGAATTGCTATGGGAATGGATACCATTATTGAAATTAAAAATGTTTCTGTGTATCAGCAATCAAACCTAGTGTTGACTGATGTAAACATTGAAATTAATAAAGGCGAATTTGTGTATTTGATAGGTGAAACCGGAAGTGGAAAAAGTAGTCTGCTTAAAATTTTATACGGTGAGTTACATCTTAAAGAAGGTCATGGAAAAGTGGCCGGATTTGATTTGGTTGCTTTAAAAAATAAGGAGGTTCCTTTTTTAAGAAGAAAATTGGGAATCGTTTTTCAGGATTTTCAACTTTTGAGCGATAGGAGTATTAACGAAAACCTATTGTTTGTAATGCGTGCTACCGGTTGGGAAGACAAAACCAAAATGCAAGAGCGTTGTCAGGAAGTTTTAGCTAAAGTTGGTTTAGGTACCAAGGGGTTTAAAATGCCACACGAACTTTCCGGAGGAGAGCAACAGCGTGTTTCCATTGCTCGTGCATTAATTAACGATCCCGAAATAATTTTAGCAGATGAGCCCACCGGAAATCTGGATCCAAAAACTTCTGAAGAGATTATGAGTTTACTGTTTGAAATTTGTAAAACAGGCAGGGCTATTGTAATGGCGACTCACGATTATTCGTTGTTTACAAAGTTTCCATCACGTACCATAAAATGTGAAGCAGGAAGGGTGCTCGATTCAAATCCAACTTTTGCCTAATTAGTTTGAAGTAAAAACTTCAGCAATCAACTTCTCTGCATTTGCTTGATTCGAATAGGATTTAGCTAAACTTATTTTTCTACGTTCAATAGCGTTTGTAGTAAACTCCTTTTCAACCAATTCATTCAGGTTCTTAATAATATCTTGCGGACTATTAGCTATTACACACAATTCATCTAATCCGGTTCCTGCAAGCATGGCCGAATTTACCAAACAAAATCTTCCACCATATAACACATTTAACAGTTTTAGTTTTAAGCCAGTTTCCTGAAAAGTGAGTAGCAAATTAACTTGTGCATTGCGAAGTAATTTCTCCATTTCCACATCATCAGGATTTGCAATAAGTGAAACATTTGTATACGACTGCGCTAATTTAACAAGCTCGTGTGGTGGATTTAAACCTGCAATAATAAATTGATGTGCACATTTACTTGCAATTTCAGTAAGTATATAACGAGCAGCCAGGTAATTTTCAGATACGGCCAAATTTCCATGATACAACACGTATTCACCTTTTCCGGGCTTAGTAACAACTGAACTATTAGGATGGAAACTTGGTAAATAAATTACCTTGTTTTTAGGAAATTGTTGTTGAAAGTAACGCGTGTCGTTTTGTGAAACCACCAGCATCAATTGTGATTTCGCAACAATTTTTTCATACTTCTTTAATTTCCAGCTTTCGATTCGGTAAAATACTTTTTGCCAAAACTTTGATTCACTTTTATAAAGATGAAAATAATAATCGTGTTCAATATTGCTCTCTCGAAAAATTTTAAAGCGAGCTGAAAGTCGCTCATCGTCTAATAAATAACAACTATGTAAACCTTCTAATAGTATCGGGAAATTATCCTTCATCAAGCGTTGCACAAGCGCTTCCGATTTACGTGTAATCACTATATAAGGCAAATAGTGGAATAAGTACAGCAACCCTTTTTTTCGTGGGTAGTAATTTACACTTTCGCACAAAGTATTCAGTTGTGGTGCTATTTCTCTACCATATTCAAAGCAATGTAAATGTATTTTTACGCCAAGTTGATGCAATTGGAAAAGTTTGTAATATACATCTATTACCCCGCCGTAGTTGGCCGGAAAGGGAACATTAAAAGATACAACATGGAGCTCTTTAGTTTGCAAAGGGGCGGTATATTTCAATCAGTTTTGCTTCTTCGTTTTCCCAACAATATTTTTCGGCTGCAAGTTTAGCATTTGCTTTCCATTCTTTCATCTTCTGATCATTCGAAACCATAAAATTTATTTTTTCGGCAATGTGCTTTGGGTCATGCGAATCAATCATTGTTCCCGGAGAAAATTCATCCATTATTTTTTTTATTTCTACCAAGGACGATGCTAATACTGCAATGCCCGAATGGAAATAATCAAATAGTTTATTGGGTAAACTATAGTAATAATTTAAGCTATTGCCTTTGTCGAGAGATATACCGATATCGGCTACACGCGTGTACTCCAGCATTTCTTTAAAAGGTAGTTTTTTAATGAAGAATACTTTATTTTCAAGTTTTAACAACAATACCTTTAACTTTAAATCTTCTAACACATCCCCACTTCCAACAATTAAAAATACGGCATTGCTAACATATTGCATCGCTTCTATTGCTTCCTCTGCACCGCGGTTTACATTAATTCCGGCTCCTTGCAGAATCACAATTTTTTTATCACCGGGCAATCCTAATTCTTCCTTAGTTTTAGAAGGATTATTTTGCAAACTAAAATTGCTTTTAGCTGGTACGTTTTTTATTACATGCAGTTTTTTTCCATATTCTTTTTGATAGTTTTCTGCAATTGAATCATTCACCGTAATAATGGTACTGAGCTTTGGAAAAAGCCATTTCTCAAGTGTTAACCAAGTTTTTTGCTTCAATGGTCGGTGCATCAATTCGGGCACGTAGCAAAAATATTCATGCGTATCATACACTAAATTTGCTTTTTTGATTTTTGAAATTACATAGTTTGGCAGCAAGGTATCTAAATCATTTGCTACCAATAAGTGTGTTTTTTTAAACACTAAGAACAAAAACAAACGCACTTGAAATTCCAGGTAAAAGAAAACTCCTTTTGTGAAAAATAATTTCATACGGTGCGTTTTGTAAGGACGGTCATTTACTTCCATGCTGTCTCTTAACCTGCGTCCAACTAACATTACCTCAAAACCAAGTTGGTGTAAACACATGCAGGTTTTATGCACCCTTTGGTCGGTTGCAAGGTCGTTAATTACCGATACTATTGCTTTCTTCATAGCCCTTTTACTGCCTACGAATTTACAAAAATTAAGAAGGATTCTGAATCAATTTTAATTCTAAATTTGTCCAAAGCAACTTGTGCGCTTCTATGACTTTACTTGAAAATTATTCGCTAAAAACCTCCAATACCTTTGGAATTGAAGCTTCTGCCCGCTATTATTTGGAACTGTTTTCCAGTGCCGACATTGAAGAATTCGTTCATACTAAAAAGTGGAGTACTGTACCGCACTTAATACTTGGTGGTGGAAGTAATTTGTTGTTTACAAAGAACTTTGATGGCATTGTACTTAAAAATAAGTTGAAGGGAATTTCATTGGTTAAAGAAACTCCGGAACATGTTTTCGTAAAAGCACAAGCAGGAGAGATATGGCATAATTTTGTACTGCATTGTATACAGCATAATTATGCCGGAGTCGAAAATTTATCGCTTATTCCTGGCTGTGTTGGTGCAAGTCCTATGCAAAACATCGGCGCTTATGGAGTAGAAATTAAAGATGTATTTCACGAACTAGAAGCCATTTCATTGACAGATGGAGCAACTAAAATATTTTCTTCAACTGAATGTGAATTTGGTTACCGAGAGAGTGTTTTTAAACGCAAATACAAGAATCAATTCATTATAGTTTCAGTAACATTTAAACTAAACAAACATCCAAAGTTTAACACTTCTTATGGCGCAATTGAAAAAGAAATGGAAGCCATGGGTGTAACTGAAATTTCTATTGCAGCCATCAGCAAAGCTGTGTGTAACATTCGAAGTAGCAAATTACCCAATCCTATCGAAATAGGTAATGCAGGAAGTTTCTTTAAGAATCCTGTTGTATCAAGCAATAAATTTGAACAGTTGAAAGGTGTATTTCCTGAAATAGTTGGGTATAAAAATTCAGCTACTGAAACTAAATTGGCAGCAGGTTGGTTAATTGAACAATGTGGCTGGAAAGGTTATCGTTTGGGCGATGCAGGAGTTCATAAAAACCAAGCTTTAGTACTTGTAAATTATAAAGAAGCTAGCGGAAGGGAAATATTTGACTTATCACAACAGATTCTTGATTCAGTAAAAGCCAAGTTTGAGGTTGAACTCGAACGAGAAGTAAACATCATTTAACTTAAAGCAAATGGCCGAAGAAAAGGAGCTTAAGCGAAGCCTTGGATTATTAGATGCAACCAGCATCGTAGCAGGTTCAATGATTGGAAGCGGAATTTTTATTGTGAGCACTTTTATGGCACGCGATATTGGTTCGTCGGGTTACCTAATTTTACTTTGGGTACTTACCGGATTTATTACCATTACCGCAGCATTGAGTTATGGCGAACTTGCCGGAATGATGCCCAATGCAGGTGGACAATATGTGTATATACAACGTGCCTATGGAAAACTAATTTCATTTTTGTACGGTTGGACGGTATTTACAGTCATTCAAACCGGTGTTATTGCTGCTGTAGCTGTCGCATTTGCCAAGTATACTTCTGTTTTTTTTCCCGGTTTAAATAGCGATTTTTTAGTACTATCCGGGAGTTTTAAAATAACCTATGCCCAAGTATTGGCAATGGCTTTAATAGTATTTTTGACCTTTGTAAATGCACAAGGAATACAAAGTGGTCGAATAGTTCAGTTGGTATTTACTTCGGCAAAATTAATTGCCCTTTTTGCCTTAATCGTTTTAGGATTAGCCTGGGGATTCAAATCGGATACGCTTGCACAAAATTTTACCAATATGTGGTCTGCTTCAAAAACTACTTTCGAAAATGGCACATTAACAATTGTACCATTAACAGGCTTTGCACTGTTAGGAGCAATGGGAGCAACACTTATTAATTCACTATTTAGCAGCGATGCCTGGAACAATGTCACGTTTATTGCCGGTGAAATTAAAGAACCACAAAAAAATATTCCACGTTCTTTATTTTTAGGAACTCTTTTGGTCACCGTCGTTTATATATTGGCTAATCTAGCTTATTTAGCATTACTACCATTGCATGGCAATCCTGTTGCCACAGATGTGTTTTCGCAAGGTATTCAGTTTGCCAGCAACGACCGAGTGGGTACAGCAGCAGCTTCAATAATTTTCGGAAACAGTGCAGCTTTCTTGATGGCTGCCTTAATTATGGTTTCTACATTTGGTTGTAACAATGGAATCATATTGGCCGGTGCACGTTTGTTTTATGCCATGAGTAAAGATGGTTTGTTTTTTAAGAAAGCACAACAACTCAACAAAAATCAAGTTCCTGCTTTTGCATTAGTAGTGCAATGTTGCTGGGCTTGTGTTTTGTGTTTGTCTGGCAAATACAGCGATTTACTTACCTATTCTACTTTTGCTTCCTTGTTATTTTACATACTCACCATTGCTGGAATTTTTATTCTGCGTAAGCGTGAACCCAATACTCCTAGACCATATAAAGCCTGGGGTTATCCGGTAGTTCCAATTTTATATATACTAATTACACTGGCAATTTGTATCGACCTTATGATTTATGATACTCGAAATACAGGTTTAGGTTTAGTGATAGTATTAATCGGTATTCCGGTGTATTTTTTGAGTAAGAAAACTACCTAATTTTCCTACACCAACGCTTATTTCAAACATTTCTCAGTTCAGAATGCGCATTTTGAATTTTAGCACTTTTTAATTTTATAGAGGAATAGCAGTTTTAAAAGAATACAGACCATTCTTTTGAAAGATAAATTCTACTCGTAAGCTATCCTATTCTGCTTGAGGAATGGTCATTCAAAAATTGATTTTACCATTTGGATCATATATTCCATGCTAAATTGACGCAAAAAAAATTTGATAGTTATTTTTTCAGATAAAGCTAAACATTGATGCAAGTCAAATGGTTACTTTTGCAAACAACAAAAAATTTATGGCTTACAAAGATCTTCAACAGTTTATTGATGCCCTTGATCGCGCAGGCGAATTAATTCGAGTAAAGGAATACGTTAACCCGCATCTCGAAATAACTGAGATAACCGACCGCCTCTCTAAATCAGATAACAATAAAGCTTTGCTTTTTGAAAATACCGGATATGATTTTCCTTTATTAATTAATTCAATGGGCTCCAACAAACGCATGTGCATGGCTTTGGGTGTGGATAATTTGGATGCCATTAGCAAAGAAATTGAGCAACTTTTTCATCAACTTTCAGGTCCCAAGGAAGGTATCTTAGATAAATTAAAAATGCTTCCCATGTTGGGTCAAATCTCGTCATGGATGCCCAAACAAATAGGCGGTAGAGGTGCATGTCAGCAAGTAGTTATGGAGCAACCCGATTTGGGAAAACTTCCCGTAATGACCTGCTGGCCCGAGGATGGTGGACCATTCATTACCTTGCCTATAATCAATACTAAACACCCAACTACTGGTATTCGCAATGTTGGAATGTACCGCATGCAAGTATTTGGTCCTACGCTTACCGGAATGCATTGGCACAAGCATAAAGTGAGTGCAGGGCATTACAATGAATACAAAAAGCTAGGAATAAAGATGCCGGTTGCGGTTGCCTTAGGAGGCGATCCTGCTTATACCTATGCTGCCACGGCACCATTGCCTCCGAATGTTGACGAATACATGCTTGCCGGCTTTTTGCGTAAAAAAAAGGTAGAACTCGTAAAATGTATTACACAGGATATGTACGTTCCTGCTGATGCCGATTTTATAATTGAAGGATATGTTGACCCTGAAGAAGAATTGATTTGGGAGGGCCCTTTTGGTGACCATACAGGATATTATTCATTAGCCGATTGGTATCCAAAGTTTCATGTAACATGCATAACGCATAAAAAAAATGCAGTATATCCTAGCACTATAGTGGGCATTCCACCCCAAGAAGACGCTTGGATTGGTAAGGCAACTGAGCGTATTTTTTTGGCTCCGATAAAAATGACTTTACTTCCCGAAATTGTAGATATGGAATTGCCGATTGAAGGTGTATTTCATAATCTCACAATTGTAAAAATAAATAAGGAATATGCCGGCCATGCACAAAAAGTAATGAATGCCATGTGGGGTGCAGGACAAATGATGTTTAATAAAATATTGGTGATTACTGATGGAGATTTGAATATTCATAATTATACCGAAGTTGCAAAAGCCATTAGCAAAAATTGCGATCCTCAACAAGATATTTATTTTAGTCAAGGACCAATGGATGTGCTCGATCATTCGTGCAGCAAATTTGCATTTGGTGGAAAAATGTGCATTGATGCAACAACTAAATTTGAGGAAGAAATACGTTGCACCAAACAAACGGATGGAGCAGTATTCCTCGATGAGGAGAAAGTGAAAAACCAATTTGGTGAAATTAGTTCAATGAATAGTTCACTGCTCAAGCTTGGAATTTCTATTGTTTTTATCGCAGTTAAAAAAAGCCGGATAAACCATATAAAAGAATTACATCAAAACTTGTTTTCATTGCCCGATTTTGCCGCAGTAAAAATTGCCATTTATGTTGAGCATACTATTAACACAAACGATATAGCCGATTGTATTTGGCGATTTGCAAATAATATTGATCCTAAAAGAGATAGTTTTATAATTGATGGTGCAAATGAAAGCGGCATTTCCCATATAGGTTTTGACGGAACAAGAAAGACCAAAGAACTGGATAATTTTCACCGCGATTGGCCAAATATTTTAATATCGGATGACGCTACAATTAAAGCTATTGATGAAAAATGGGGCAATTTAAGTCTTGGAAAATTTATACAATCACCTTCCTTAAAATACAAACAGCAAGTGTATAAAGGAGGAGCTGTAGTAAGTGAAAAATAAATGAAAACGTATACAAAGATCGGTAGCGAACAGCTACAATTTTTTCAATCGGTACTCGGTAACGAATTTGTTTTTGCAGATAGCGAAAGCCTTGTTAAGTATTCGAAAGATGAAACTGAGGATTTAAGATTTGCTCCTGAATGTGTTTTAAAACCACGAACTCCACAAGAAATTTCTGAAGTATTAAAGTATTGTAACGAACAACATATTCCGGTAACCACACGAGGAGCTGGCACCGGATTAAGCGGTGGAGCATTGCCAATATTTGGTGGCGTTGTATTGAGCATGGAACGTTTCAACAGCATACTTCAAATTGACGAACGCAACCTACAAGCAACAGTTGAACCGGGCGTGATAAATCAGGTGTTTCAAGAAGCTGTAAAAGAAAAAAATTTGTTTTATCCTCCTGATCCTGCGAGTTATGGAAGCTGTTTTTTGGGTGGCAATATTGCCCATTGCAGTGGTGGCCCAAAAGCTGTAAAATATGGAGTTACCCGCGATTATGTTTTAAATTTGGAAGTAGTTTTTGCTAACGGCGATATAGCCTGGACAGGGGCAAATGTTTTAAAAAATTCAACTGGCTATAACCTTACGCATTTGCTTATTGGTAGCGAAGGAACTTTAGGTGTGGTAACAAAAATTGTTTTCAAACTAATTCCATTGCCACAACACACACTCGTATTATTGGTTCCATTTTTTTCAGCCGAAAGTGCTTGTGCAGCTGTATCGCAAGTTTTTAAAGCCGGCATAGTTCCTTCAGGAATGGAATTTATGGAACGAGATGCAATTGATTGGGTACTAAAATTTATGGACAATAAGCCGGTACAAATAAGCGACAGACATCAAGCACATTTGCTTATTGAATTGGATGGAAATAATTTAGAGGTACTCATGGCTGAAGCTGAAAAAGTGAGTGAAGTGGTACAGCAATTTGACTGTGATGAAATATTGTTTGCCGAGAGCGAACAGCAAAAGCAAAATCTGTGGATGATGCGTCGTAAAGTTGCTGAATCGGTAAAGGCAAATTCAATTTATAAGGAAGAAGACACAGTTGTTCCTCGAGCAGAACTGCCACGTTTACTTGCAGGAGTGAAAGAAATTGGGAAGCGCTATGGATTTAAATCGGTGTGTTATGGCCATGCAGGAGATGGAAATTTACATGTGAACATTATCAAAGGAGATCTGTCGGATGAGGATTGGAATTCAAAACTTACTCCCGGTATTCGTGAATTATTTTCATTGTGTGTCGAACTGGGAGGCACCATCAGTGGTGAACATGGCATTGGCTATGTGCAAAAAAAATACATGGACATTGCATTCAATCAAACACGCATTGCATTTCAAAAGGGAATAAAGAATTTATTCGATCCCAATCACATTCTTAATCCAGGAAAAATAATCGACTGATTTATTAACGTAGCAAACTCACAAATCCTTTTTCGGTTTTACGATTGCCATCCGCTTCATTATAACTCACAACCCAATAATAAGTTCCATTATCGCAGGTCTGCCCGTTATTTTTACCATCCCATCCGGTTTTCAAATCACTCGATTTATAAACTTGTTTACCCCATCTGTCGTTAATGATTAATTCAACAGGTGAGTTAAACTCTTGCAAAGGTTGAACAGGGCTGAACACATCATTTATACCATCGCCATTTGGCGAAAATACATTGGTAATTGTAGTTTCAATTTCAGGAAGGGTATAACTTGTAAAAACTGCCTTTACACAAGCGTCTTTGGTTAGTTTTACATACATCAACGAATCTTTTGCAGATTGATGGATAGTATCATTGCTGGTAATTTCCCAATGATCAAACTGAAAACCCGAATTTGAAATGGCTGTAAAATAGGTTTTCAATCCTCCATAATATACTCCCGAATCAGGGAAATTAGTCATGTACAACGAATTAATTTTTAGGATACCGGCATTTTCAGGCTCTACATTTACACATACATCGTATGGCCCACTTAAACCATAACAGGTATTCATCCCGGTTTGTACACCCACACAGCGATTGCTGATAAAGGTGCGCAATGCTTGAACATTACCTTCCCATACAGATAAAGTACCACCCCAACGTGCAATTTGTGCGGGCATTTCAGGAGCAATAATCGCTATCATACTATCGAGCAAATGCAGCATATACTGGCAGCTTAATGCCCCATTGGTTAAATCAATATAACGACTAACATAGTATTGCTTAAAATCAGGATTGGCCAATAATTTTTTCATAATTTGAGTATGCCCTTGTCCTCCTGGATTTGGCAAATTTTCGGCATTGCAAGGATTTGCTGTAGCTAACTGACTAGGCACATTTGTATAGTTTATATAATGCTGAAAAGTTGCATCGTTATCCCACAATGCATATCTCCATTTTTTTCCATCACCAGCAGGATCTTTTCCACGCCACCAACTCGTATTCCAGTTTAACCAATCGGTACAAACTGTGTACGAATTAATAATAAAATAATCGGTCAAACTTTTTACATTATATACACTATCTACATAGTTGTAATTTGCAGGAACGGCCATATTATTCCCTGTTACAAATGTTCTGAAGGCGTTCCAATCTGTTTGTGCTTGAGCACCTCCATATTCACTCCATGTTGCTCCCCAGGTTTTTAAAAACTGTAAGGTCTTTTCAGGTTGATTGTAATAATAGTCAGTATAATCAGCATCGTCCACTTTTTCACGAATCTCATACACGCCCCAGTAGGAACCATTTACGTAAATTACACACGATTCATTTGTACGCGCATCGAGGTACATATTTCCACGCTGAGCAAGCGTATGTACATATGCGTCACGAATATGAGCACCACCGAGTTCACCATTAAAATTTCCGTTGGGCGCTCCCTCAAAAGGATAATTGTCGTTGGCAGCAGGTTTTAAAATTAAACGTTGAAACGACTTACGCTTTTTGTTGGTAAATACTTTTGCATTTACTCCGTGGCTATAGCCAAATTGGTCACGACAAATGTAATCCATACCACGCTGAGGATAGGCCCAAGAATCATTTCCATGTTCATTGGCAGTACCCAATGCTTCGGCCATAAACAATCCGTTCTTATCAAATAATTCGAGACTGGTTATTGGGTTGATTTGTGAACCTGATAAAAGGGTGTTGATATTATCACCACTCAACGAAATTACATCGAGTGCGTGTGGTTCATTAATAAAATAGGTGTTGGTTTCAACAAAACTATTCGGAGCAATACCTGAATTATCTATAACAATTGCTCTTAAAACTGTGGTGTTGGCAATGTTAATTGGGCCGGTATACGTTGCGCTTCCTGCATTAGGTGTTGAGCCATCATCGGTATAATAAATCGTTGCATTGCTGCTTGAAGTGCTAATTGTAACATTGATTGAAGCAGGGTAAAATCCAGCATTAATATTCATAGCGGGTTTACGCATGTACTCTAAATCGCTGTTTAAATTGGAAGCTTCTGGTGTTGGAAATGTAAACAATCCCCATGTTGCAGCACCATCGGTTTTACGACCACGTGAGTGATCAGATTGTGCTGGTCGCGTTACCACTGAATCAATAAAGGCACCGGTTGGAGAAGATAAAATAATAGGTTCAAATTTAGTTTGGGTAAGCTTAAAATTAGAATGGTAGCTTGTACCAACAACAGTATCAAGGCCCGATGCATAAATTAGTAAATATCCTTGTGCCGGAATACTGCTCGTAGGAATGGCCCATTTCAGAGGTTGTGCTGCATTATCACTCAGGTAATATCCTCCTAAATTTACAGTTGAATTTCCTTTATTATACAATTCAATCCAATCTTCGTAATTATTAAAAATGTCAAGTTGAGTGTTTAAGTTGGAACAGGAATATTCATTTATTACAATTTGTGCTGTTCCAATAATTGAAGTACCAAGTAAAGCTAGTACCAATAAAAAGTTCTTTATCATGATTGTTAAATGGGTTAGGTATTGATAAAAGTAAGAAATATTTGTTAAGAATTAATTTGCGACATCATATTCTTGAAGCAATAGAGCAATATCCTTAATTAACTGATCAACTTCTTGCTCATTAGTTCCATCGTAGTATCCACGAATATGTTTCTCCTTGTCGATAAGGGCAAAGTTTTGTGTGTGTATAAAATCATCCGGACCACCGTCACCTTGTTCGGCATTTAAATAATAGCCGGTTCTGGCAATGTCATACAAGTCTTTTTTGTTTCCGGTAACAAACATCCATTGAGTAGCATTGGCATGATGCAAACGTGCGTATTCAGCCAAAGCAGCAACTGAATCTGATTCAGGATCTACTGTATGTGAAAGAATTTTAACGCTCGGATTGTCTTTATAAGCAGCAGCTATTTTTTCCATTTGGGTACTCATAATTGGACAAATACTTTGGCAAGTTGTAAAAAAGAAATCGGTTACATAAATGCACCCATCAAAATCTTTTTGACTTATAGTTTTTCCTTCCTGATTAATAAAACTAAAATCCTTAACCACATGAAAAACCGTATCATTCGTGTAACGTCCACTTTTTAAAATTGTATCTACTTTTTGAACTCCATAAAATGGTAATAATCGTAAGGGTTTGTTTTTGGAGGTTTTAATATATCCGATAATAACAATTGCTAAAGCGGCACTCACAAGCAATACAGGTAGTAATTTAGACGATTTCATTGCAGTAAAAAATTTAGAATCCAAAAGTATCCATAAATATTTTGTTTTAAAGAATATAACTTAATTTTCAAAGGTTTTTAAAACCCGTGTATTAAATATGCAAAAAGACTTACTCAAAGGATTTAAATTAATTTTTTGAATTTGAGTAGATTTTTCAGAATCTGAAATATGTCTATTTACTTATCCGCAAGAGTATATTAACTTTAATTTTTTGTTTACTATTTATGTAATCGTCAAAGTTGAAAGTGAAAAGTATTAGTTCCAACGAAATCAAATAAGCCATAATCATTTGAATCCCTGCCTGCCATAGCGATTGCTTAGTTACTGGAGGCAAGCGCCAAATATGCGTTCCGATAATAAATTCTAATAATGTGAAAATTTTAATTCTGTTTTATCATTTTAAACTTTAGGTATAAAAGCGGATATATTTTTATGACTAAGTTGAAAATTTTTGATCTTCAGGCAACATTCTAACAAGTTAATGCATCTTTAACCATAATTCGATAAATCTCTTCAGAATCATTTTAGGATTTTATTGAAGCAAATTAACTCGAATTATTTGTAACTTTAGGTTCAACTATCCATGTTATACCTAATTAATTTTAGCTGTTTCACGTCATAAACCAATAAAAATGAAAAAGGCTTTATTATTTCTATTTCTGATTTGCAGATTTTCTTTACTAAATGCGCAAAACGTTCAAAACGCTAGTTTCGATAGCGTTTATCTGGGAGGTATTGATCGCATGCATGAATGGATTACTTCAGATTCATTTCTTTTTTCAATAAACGACACAGTGCAACCAATGACTCCTTATACACATTATGTTTCAACAACCATGCAATTTCATGAGTTATTGGTATCATCGCAACTCGAGTATACAAACACGTTTGATGGACCTTTTGCTATTAAATTAATATCATTAAATGGAAAAGTAAAAGTGGATGGTTCTGCATTTAAAGGTTATGTGGTTAATGGAAATCATTTTTATACCGATTCAGTTGGGTATATTGATTTTAAAAAATGTGGCGAACCTTTTCCACATAGACCTTCGAAGCTAAGAGGTCATTATAAATTCAACAATACTTCTCCTGCTCTCACTAATTTTGGGAAGGCTCATGTTTTGCTCAAAAAATACAATACCAGCACACAACAAATTGATACGATAGGTTATGGTCAAGGATCTGTGCAGTTTTTCCCAATTGGAAACTGGACGGCGTTTGAATTACCTATTACCTATTTTTCATCACAAATTCCCGATTCCCTGGTACTCGCATTTGAATCATCCGCCTTTGGACTTTCGTCAGAATTTTCAGTGGATAGTTTAGGTTTTTATTATCCTTCACCGGGGTCTGTAAACAATATGAATGCATCTATAGTTGCACCATACACTTACAATGCTAGCTCCAAACAATTAATCTTTTCGCAGGATGCAAATTTAAAAGCGCTTCAACTTTTTGATAACAATGGTCGAAAACTGTTTTCATTGCAATCACCATCGCAAGTTGTATCGTTGGCTGCAATTAAGCAAGGAATTTATTTTGTGAATTGTATTTCAAACAAGGGGGATAATAAATTCTATAAATTGCTCATTCATGTAAGTGAATAAATTTTGAATTGCTTACTTTTATCAACTCAAATTTTGAGTCATTCTTAGTTAAGCAATCCTTTGAAATCAAAGTCTCCTTTAATTTTAGTTACTAACGACGACGGAATAAATGCGCCCGGAATTCGTACCTTAATTTCTATTGTAAGTGAACTAGGGGAGGTGTTTGTAGTAGCACCAGACCGACCACAATCGGGCATGGGACATGCAATTACCATTAATTCAACACTTCGCATACAGGCATTAAATTTAGGTTCTCGGGCTACCGAATACAGCTGCAGCGGAACTCCGGTAGATTGTGTAAAAATGGCCATTAACAAACTAATGCCTCGTAAACCCGATTTAATTGTTTCCGGTATTAATCATGGAAGTAATTCTTCTATAAATGTAATTTACAGTGGAACAATGAGCGCTGCAGTTGAAGGAGCAATCGAAGATATTCCTTCAATTGGTTTTAGTTTATGCAATCATTCCATTGACGCGGATTTTGAAGCTACCAAAATGTATGTAAAACAAATCTGTGAAAAAGTACTCAGTGAATCATTGCCTTCAGGTGTTTGTTTAAATGTAAATTTTCCGGATGTAAAAAGTGAACTCATTGCAGGGATAAAAGTTTGCAAACAGGCCAAAGCCATGTGGGTAGAAGATTTGGAAGAGCGATTGGACCCAAGTGGTAAACCCTATTATTGGTTAACCGGTTATTTCAAAAATCAAGATCATGGAGAAGATACGGATGAATGGGCATTGAAAAATAATTTTATTTCAATTGTTCCTGTGCATATTGATTTTACTGCTTATCACGCAATTCAAAAAATTAAGGAATGGAAGTTCAAATAAAAAAGTACGACAAGTTACTGCTAGGATTAGCTTTGGGAATAATAACACCAGTGCTAGTTTTGTTGGTGTATTACCAAGTTAATTTTTATTACATACGCGTAGATACATTTTTGTATGAAACCTTTATGAAGCGTATTTTTCTACCCTTACTAAGTTTATGTGTTGTAGGAAACTTAGCGGTATTTTTTTTATTTATTCAAACGGATAGGTATTTATCAGCACGTGGTGTTGTGCTGGCAACCTTGATTTACGCAATACTCGTATTTATTTTGAAATTTACTTTATAATACACGAGGTAGAGGTATAACAATTTAATTACACTAATATCCCAAAATAGTAGCTACATCTTCATCTATATCGGTTTGCAGCTACCCAAAGGGCGGGAGTTTGAAAACGAAAATACTTTAAAATATTGATGATTCTTCTAATTTTAAATGTTCATAAGAAGACGAAAGCCCACCTTTGGGGAAGGTGCTGTTAGCGGAAGTTTTTATTCTTTGTAATTTGGTATCGTCCATTTTGCCATCGACCAATTAACTTTATATGGATATGGTTCATACGCTGAATCATCTTCGTTAATTGTATATCCTTGTCCAAAATTTGCCTTTGCTTCTCTCATTATACTTTCAGCATCCGTTATGTTACCTTTTTGCAATAAACATAAACCTTTGTAATATTTTGCATCAGAAAAATTTGTGTAAGTATTTAATGATCTGTCAAAGAAGAAAATTGCTTTATCGTAATTTCTTAATTCATATTGTATGATTCCCATATAAAATAAATCTAAAAAATGTATCCAATTTTCTCCATGTTCCTTTGTGGTTTTGTTAAAATCATTTTGTAAAATTCGTTCTGCTTTATCAAATTCATTTAATTGTAAATAACATAGTGAAATATAGAATGAATAAGAGTGGTCATTTTGATATCCATAACCAAATTCTTTTTCTGCCAATTCCATATCGGAAATGGCACTTGTGTAATCTCTTTGAAAAATACATTTTAAATAACCCCTTCGGCCCAGATACTTTTCTCTGTCATATAGTACAGCTTTGTCATAGCAAGCCACAGCTAAAGAGTATTTTTTCGTTTTCCAATATGGTATTGCTTTCTGTTGCCAAAGCATTGCAATAGTTGAGTCTTGTTTTAGTGCAAGATTGATGTTGTCGTCCCAACCTTGCAGTATATAGTGGTATTTGTAAGCACCATTTTTTAAATATTTTACAATAATTGTGTCTTGTTGTACTTTGTTATTTGGGGGCTGTGCAAAAGTGTAGCAATTTTTAAGAAGTAGAATACATATAAGAATTTGCCTTTTCATGTTGAATTATTCTAGTTAAGCAACCCTTTTTGGAGAAATTTCTGCTAATTGTACGCTACTTCTAAATTCAATAATTGGAAATTAATCCAAATTGATTTTTAGGTTCCGATGTTCATTTGCATTTATTACTTACTTCGTATTTAACTCACGAAGTTTTATTGCTGTTAATACCTTTTTAGTATACAAGGGAAATTCGCTGTTCATCATCCAGGAATAATAGGAAGGTTCAGCTTTAAAAACGGAAATAACAGACTTGCCTTTGTGTTTTCCAAAATTAAACACCTCAATTCCATTTTCATCAAAAATAATTCTACCTGCGAGGTCCGCATTATTATTGGTTTTGGTAAAATCATTTAAGGCTTTCATGTCGTTTACAACAGGAGTAATTTTTTTGCCATCCTTAGTTTCAATTTCTACATTTTCATATTTCTCTAGTTGTGCAAGTAATACTTCGTAGGTTGCATTAATATCGGCTTCAGCGCCATGGGCACCTACCAAATCTTTGTTGCAATAAAACTTGTAAGCTGCTTTCAAGGTGCGTTGTTCCATTTGATGAAAAATATTCTGCACATCTACTAAGGAACGACCTTTTAAATCAAAGTCAATTTCAGCTCTTAAAAATTCCTCTGCCAAAAGCGGAATATCAAATTTGTTAGAATTATATCCTCCTAAATCGCAATTTTGAAGGAATGCATGAAACTGTTTAGCTAGATCCTTAAAGGTAAGGGCATCCGCAACATTCTTGTCGTAAATACCATGTATTAGCGATGAACTTAATGGTATAGGTATAGTTGGATTTATTTTCATGGTAAGTGTTTCACTTTTACCATCGGGAGATAATTTGAGAAATGAAATTTCAACAATACGGTCTACAGCCACATCAACACCTGTGCTTTCAATATCAAAGAATACAATAGGTCTTTTTAAATTTAGTTTCATATTTTAGGGATAAAAAAAATGTTCGTATTAAAGAATACGAACATTTTTCGTTAAATTTTGTTGAATATTTATTTAGCAGTTATACGAATGTATTGCCATTTTTCGTATTCCAATCTGTTTTCAATATAGTCACCGTTATACTCTGGTCCTTGAGTTAAGTAATCGGCTTTAACAAACTTGATATTTTTCATATCCACTCCTTTAGCTTTTAAAGAAGCAGTAAGTGATTTCTTACCTAAGTCGGCTCGCGAACTAGATAATTTATCATTTGTTTTGAAAGTAGCAGTTGGCACTTTAGAAGCACTCGCCTCGATAGATACTTCCATCTTGCGACCTGGCTTTTTCATTTCTTCAACAATGTTATCTACAAATTGAATATACTGAGCGTTGTCGTCTTGAATTTTATTAAAGTTATAAATAAAGAATACTTGTAACTCAAATGGATTCAACAAAGCTGGAGGTTCTGGTATGTCTTTACCTTTCTCATCTTTGTTATGATAGCCGGGTTGTTTCTTTTGTTCTTCTTTGGCAATTTGTTCCGGAGTTAATGGAGTTGCACCTTTACACATAACCACTGTGTCCATTTGATAAGCTCTGTCGATGCGGTTTAAGCTCATATTATCATCCAAAGTCAACTCACGAGTAACTTTATCACAACCGGGTACCTCATATACCAAGGTGTATTTTTTGTTGGTTGGTAATACCACCAAATATTTACCTGATTTAGAATTTGGTTTGGTATCAATTTTCAGCAATTCTTTTGTATCAGCATTGTAAACAGAAATTTTTGAATCGTAAGGAAGTTGTTTTCCGTCGAACATTCTCATATATCCTTTAACAACAGCAAGCGCTTTTTCAGTTTGATCAACCAATGAAATCTGATAAATATCTTTCTCCCCAAAACCGTTATCATTAAAGGATGAGTAATAAGCACGTTTACCGTCAGTAGAAGTTACAAAAAACACATCGTCGTCAGTTGTATTAATTGGGAAACCAATGTTAACCGGCTCCGACCATTTAGTTGCGCCATTTTCATCTTCAGAAATCTGTGAGAAGAAAATATCAAAACCACCCATTGTTTTATGGCCTTTTGAGCAAAAATATAATTCTTTACCTCCTGGATGTATAAAAGGACCATCCTCATCTTCATCTGTATTAATAGGTGCTCCTAAATTTTGCGCTGCACTCCACTCACCATTTGGTAACTTCACACATTTGTAAATATCGCGTCCTCCTAATCCACCTTTACGATCGCTCACAAAAAACAAGGTTTGCCCATCTGAACTCAAAGCAGCACTAGTTTCCCAAGAATCAGGAGTATTGATATCGGAACCCAATTTTTGTGGAACAGTCCATACATCACCATTTAAGCTTGATTGATAAATATCGCCCTTACCGTTGTCTTTTTTGTCGAAGGTTGATTTGTAAATAAATAATTGTTGCCCATCAGCTGATAGTCCGATACTTGCTTCGTGGCCAGCAGTGTTAATATTTGAACCAATTGGTTTTGCCTTTCCCCACTCGCCATTTTTGTTTTTGCTTGAGATATAAATGTCCTCGTAGTACAAATTATCTTCGTTTTGTTCGTCTGTAGTACCCCCTTTACGGCGAGAAGTAAAAATTAAAGTTCCTTCATCTGCTGATATTACAGGAGCATAATCAGGAAATTCATTATTTACGCTATCTCCAAGGTTAACAATGATGATATTTTGAGGAGTTTTAACGAATTCTTTTCCATTGTTACACATTTCAATCCAATGATTTAATTCTTTAGCCAATGGAGAATTTTTGCCACCTACCGCAGTTTTGTACAATTCAAAATTCTTGATGGCATCATCAAATTTATAGTCATTATGATATGCCTTAGCTAATTCGAAAAGCGCTTCAGGTGCTGCTTTTTTCTCTGTTTGAGAAAACTCTTCGTAGTTGTTATTAATGCTAGTAACAGCTTTTTCTAAATAAGGAATAGCTTTTTTCTTGTTTTCAGTACTGGCTGAATTTAAATAACATACACCAACTTTATAATTTAAATTGCAATTAGTAGCATCGCTGCTTAGCACATCTAAATACAATGGTAAAGCCAATGCATAGTTTTTGTTCAGTAAATGAAAATCAGCATCAGAGTATTTTTTTGCATTACTTTGAGCCTTAATCATCCCAAAACTAATCACAAGAAACAGCAGGGTAAGTTTTAGATATTTCATCATAAAGTTGAATTAATGTGTGTTTTTTCTTAATTTCTAAATTGCAAATTTATTCCTTTTAGACAAAAATCAAAGTAGCATCTTGTTATTTTATTAACATTCTTACTAGCTTTAAATCGGGGTAGTGATATCAAAGGCTTCAAGGTAATCTGCAACTTTTCTAACAAATCGACCTCCTAAAGACCCATCCACCACTCGGTGGTCGTAGCTTAATGATAGAAACATCATGTGACGTATTGCAATAGCATCACCCTGTTCGGTTTCAATTACTGCAGGCTTTTTCTTAATAGCTCCTACTGCCAATATTGCCACTTGTGGTTGATTTATGATAGGTGTCCCCATCACATTTCCAAAAGAACCTACATTGGTAATGGTAAATGTACCTCCTGAAATTTCATCCGGTACCAATTTATTCATACGAGCCCTATTCGCTAAATCATTCACCGATTTGGTTAATCCTAATAGGTTTTTTTGATCGGCATTTTTAATCACAGGAACAATTAAATTTCCACTTGGTAAAGCAGTTGCCATACCAATATTGATATTTTTTTTCACAATAATTTTTGTTCCGTCAACCGAAATATTAATCATTGGAAAATCCTTAATTGCTTTAGCAACAGCTTCAATAAAGACAGGAGTGAAAGTTATTTTTTCATTCTCACGCTTCTCAAAACCTGATTTGATTTTATTTCGCCACATTACCAAATTCGTAACATCGGCTTCAACATAGGAAGTTACGTGAGGCGAGGTGTGCTTACTCATTACCATATGTTCCGCAATCATTTTTCGCATGCGGTCCATTTCAATTATTTCATCTCCACCGGAAAGTGAAACAGCAACAGCAGGTGCTTCTGATTTTGCTTTAGGTGCAGGTGTAACAGCCGGTTGAATAGGTTCGTTTACGACAGGTGTTGCTGCAACTTGACCTTTTACAGGTAGATAGGCCAAAATATCTTGCTTGGTTACTCTTCCTTCTGCACCACTTCCGGGAATTTTTTCCAATTCAGCTAAACTAATCCCTTCTTGTTTAGCAATGTTTTTTACCAAAGGCGAATAAAATCGTTCGGCTTTTGAAAAATCTTGAACTGCTACTTGTGTTGCCGCCTGTGCTACCACCTGTGCAACAGGCGTATTTACTTGAGCACTTGCTGCTGGAGTTGCAGGCGAAGGTGCACTAACTGCAACTGATGCATCACTTGATAGAAGTGCAATTACCGCTCCTACCTTCACCACATCCCCCTCTTGAAACATACGTTTAATCAAGATACCTCCGTTAGGAGCCGGAACCTCTGAATCGACCTTGTCGGTTGCAATTTCCAATACCGATTCGTCGGCATCTATCGAGTCGCCCTCTGATTTTAACCATTTAATAATCGTTGCTTCTGCAACACTTTCGCCCATTTTGGGCATGATCATTTCAAACTGTGCCATAGCTAAATCTGTACTGATTTTTTCAAAACTTTTACGTGGGTAAAATTAGTTGAATTATTCTGAAAAGCAATTCACTGAGAACCCGCTGATACGAATGAAGTGAATTCATAGGCGTGTTTTGAGTTTGAGCTTTTTTTATACATTTACCTTGAGAATCTATTCAATGATTTGATTCATAGTTAGATTGATACTATTACTTTTTTATATTGCATCCCAAAACACAATTTATGGCTTTTACTACAACCCCACTATTATATACAACAAGAAACGAAGTTGATGTTCCGCTTAACGTGGTTGATGGAAAATTACCTGCCGATATCAAAGGCGCTGTATATGTTATTTATCCTGTGGGATCAATAAATTCCAATGGTTTACCCTTTCCCGAATTCAATCCGGATGGTAGCAAAAATGATGAATATGGAACTCCCGTAATGAATGGAGACGGCATGGTGCTCTTACTCAATTTTAACAACAACCCGGTAACAGCTAAGTCACGCTTAATGAAAACTCCTTGTTTTTATGCCGACCAAGCCTATCCTTACAAACAGGGAATTGGAAATAAATTGTTTGCATTTAAAAATTGGGGAATTGCCCGTATTTCGCTTATGTTAGGTGCCAGAAATGAACAAAATACCGCCCTAATTCCTATAAAATTTAAGGGCTCTAATACGGCCTTAGTTTCGGCTTATGACGTAGGCCGTCCATTTTTAGTTGATGCAAGTACATTAGAATTAAAATCACCATTAGGCGGTCATGCCGACTGGACCAATGCAACTCCTCCTTCAATGCCATGGCCTTTCTCGTTGGTAATGAGTACAGCTCATCCTACCTTTGATCCATATACGCAGGAATTGTTTAGCACTAATTTTATTCGGAGCATGTCCTCCATTTTTTCTGAAAGCCGAGTTATTTTTCATTTAAAAAAAGATCAAGAATTAGTTAAAAATAAATTCACTGAACTAATTGATCGATTGGAAACAACTGAAAGTAATGATAGCCACGAAGTGAAGAGAGCTAAAGTTATCGATTTTTTTGAAAATATTGATACCTATTTAGGAACCCAAAAGCCGGATACTCCTGAATCAAATAGTAGTACCTCGAATGAAGTATATTTAATGAGATGGACTGGGAACGAAACTATAGAAAAATGGCTTTTGCACGACCAGGCTGGAAATCCTATTGCAATAAAGCAGTGTATGCATCAAATTTCAATTAGCGAAGACTACATTTTATTAACCGATACCTCCTTCAAGTTTACAGCTGATTTGATGTTTAATAGTCTCTATTTTAACGATGAAAAACTGGATGCTGCTGTTCGTGAATTACTAACAAATCCAATGTTGCCATATACTATTTGTTATGTTGTAAGAAGGAAGGAGTTAACTCCCGGTGGAGGTACAGCGGTTGCATATACCTTACAACAAAATATTCCATTAGAAACAATTCATTATTCACTCAATTATAAAAATCCAAATGGAATAATGACGCTTTATGGAGCCCACAACGCAGCAATTTGTATAGCTGAATGGATGCGGCACTTTGATGTTGCAAAAATAACTGGCCAAGCAGTAGACCCCGAAGTGATTGGTTTGTTTGCTCTAGGAAGTATGGATGTGGGAAGGTTAGGAAAATGGGAAATTGATGGTGAAAAGTTGACCATTGATACGCAAAATTCAAAAGTTTTTGCAGGACAAGGAGAAACCTCTTCCAGTAATATTGGTCCTAATAGTTGGAACATTGGGCTTTACACCTATCGTGACATGATATCGGCTACAACCAATGTTGATAAAATCGAGTATTTGTGGTTGGTTTCAAATGGCTTAGACAAAAGAATGTTAAGCGAATTCATCTATAATTTATACGAAGGTTATCCTAACAGAATTGTTCCACCTGAAGAAATGTTGGCGCTTACTGAAAAGGGAATACCTTGTGGAATTACCCGCATTAATGCTGATTCTATGGTGCCCGACGACTATTATCAATTCGATTTCGATTCCTTTCCTAGAAGCATTCAGTTTGTACCTCGAACTCCAAAAAGTACCATAATTCCTGCATCGCTTGATGGTTATATTTTTTGTACTGTTCAGGTTAAAAATCCACCGGATTCACCCATCGGTTATCGCTCTGAATTTTGGCTTTTCGATGCAATGAATGTCGCCCAGGGCCCTGTTTGTAAATTAAGCAATCCAGAAATTCAATTCTGTTTTACCTTACATTCAACCTGGTTAGAAAATGCTGACAGCTTTAACCTGGATTATAATGTTTCTGTTAAAGAAGATTACAACGAAGTAATTTCCAAACTACCAAACATAGACAAGCAAGTGATTCAATTAATTTTTGATACCAAAGTTTACCCTTTTTTTAAAAATTAATAAATGGAAACAGTATCGATTGATAAAGAAATAATTCATGAGAGTAATAACTCCATTATATACAAAACAAAAAACTCTAAAACTGAAGCTGAAAAAATTTTCAAAGTAAGCAAGCAACAAGATTTATCAGGGTTGTACAATGAGTTTCAAATTATTGATGAGAATAAATCACAATTCGGTAACTCGAAAATAGTTTTTGAGGATAGTAAAACTGCCTTGGTTCGCGACTTTGTTAAAGGAAAATCATTAAAGCAATTACTTTCAGAAGGAAAATTCGGACTCGCATTTTTTATGGAGTATGCACCAAAAATCGCTGAGATACTTTTTGAGGTGCATTTAAAAAATATCATCCATAAAGATTTATCGCCCGGCAATATTATTATTGATGAGCAAACAAAAAAGGTAACCTTAATTGATTATGAGTTAAGCACACACCTGCGTTTATCGGAAGCTGGAAATAGACTTAGCTTTGATTTAAGCAACAATTTGCCTTACATATCTCCCGAACAAACCGGTAGAATGAATCGGCTTATTGATTATCGTTCTGACTACTATAGCTTAGGTATCTGCTTCTTTGAAATGCTCACCGGAACTACTCCTTTTTCGTCGGAAGATCCCTTAGAAATTGTTTACGCACATTTAGCGCACACTCCACCTTCATTAACTAAATATAATGTTGAAATTCCAGTAATTATCGACACAATTATTCAAAAGCTGCTTTCGAAGAATGCTGAGGAGCGCTATCATTCCTTGCAAGGTTTACTTTACGATTTGAATAAGTGTTTTGTAAGTTGGAATTTTTCAAAATCAATTCCTGATTTTGTAGTTGGGACTTCTGATATTCCAGCTCAATTGCATGTTTCGCAGGTAATGGTTGGGCGCGAAAATGAATTACAAACTTTGGTTGATTGTTTTGAAAAGTCAGCTAACGGTGAAAAGGTTGTATTAAAAGTTAGTGGTTATAGCGGAATTGGTAAAACAATGCTCATTCAGGAAGCTTCAAAACCATTGACACAACGAAACGGAATTTTCCTTTCAGGTAAATTTGATAGTTTGCAACGAAATACGCCCTATTCAGCTTTTTCTCAAGCGCTTGATTTGCTTGCCGACCTTATTATGTCGGAAAGCGAAGAAACTGTAGCTAAGTGGAAAAGTGAAATAGCTGATAGTTTGGGCGACCTCGCGAAAATTATTATCGAGTTAAATCCAAAGTGGGAAAAAATTCTTGGTAACTATGAAGCTTTACCTAGTTTGAGCGGTAAAGAACTTCAAAATAGATTGCATTTTGTTTTAGGTAATTTGATAAAACTTATTGCCTCAGCTCAACATCCATTGATTCTCTTTATTGATGATTGTCAATGGGCAGATGATGCTTCCTTGGATTTTTTGAATAAGTTGATTGTAAATAACGACATCAATTATTGCCTATTTGTGCTTGCTTACAGGCAAAATGAATTGTCGACTTCACCTTTATTAGTACATTTTTTAACACACTAACAGAGGCCGAAAAGCAAGGAAATTTTGTTAGTGAACACATTCAAATTAAACAAGTATCAGAGATCGATTGTAAAAAATTAATTGAACGTACCTTGCAAAATACAGAACAGGATTTTTCTGAATTTGCTTCCTTAGTTTATCAAAAAACAGATGGTAATCCTTTTTTTATTAATCAATTGCTCGACTATTTATACGAGCGAAAAAGTTTAAAACTAACTATTCAAACAAAGCAATGGGTATGGGATGAAGTAGTTTTAAGAGAGCTAAACGTAGTTGATGATGCGGCTGGAATTTTACTTGATAAAATTAATTTATTACCCAGCGAAACTACCGAGGCTTTAATTATTGCCTCCTTGTTTGGCAGTAAGTTTACGCTTCAACTATTAGCTCAAGTATTAGCTAAAAATGATAAGGATTTACATGCTATTTTGTGGCCGGCTGTGGTGCAACATTTGATAATTCCGCAAAAAGTAAATTATAAATATGTTCCTGATTTTTATGATGAAAAGGGAATTGATATTCCATTCAAATTTGCACATGATAAATTACAACAAGCACTTTACTTTCAAGTAAAAGCAGATGAGAAACAACAACTACATTATAAAATTGGGAAGCTGTTGTTGAATCAAAATAATCCTGAAAAAATATTTAAAATAGCCAATCATTTTATCATTGCAAAAGATGAAACACTGACACAAGGAAGCAATAAGCAAATCGAACAATTCTTGTTAACAGCCGGAAAACATTCATTTAGCGCGGCATCCTTTGAATCAGCATTCCGATACCTCGACTTATATATTAAGCTTGCCGATAAGGAAACAATTTATACAGAAGATTATTGCCTATACCTGGAGGCTTCCTTAATTACAGGTGAATTACCAACATTAGATGAGCAGATTAATTTTGCTTTGAATGGCGCAAAAGGCATATTAGATAGAGCAACCATTTATGAAAATATGATTCGTGCCTACTGTGCCGATGATAAGTTTCAAAAGGCTATCGACTTATCTCGCAAAGCTTTGCTTGAATTTGGAATTAAATTACCAAAGAATGCCGGCAAGGGTTTGGTGATTTTTGAAGCGATTAAAACGCAGATGGCTTTGCCTTCAAAAAAATTAAATCAAATTCACAATTTTCCTCAAATGAAAGAGGAAAAGGCAATTGGAGCTACACGAATCATGAAAGAAGCTGCACTTGCTTTCTTTTTCGGTGAATTAACAGTTTACCCAATTGTGATTTTTAAAATGGTGCAGCTGAGCGCGAAGTATGGAAATATTCCGGAATCCATGGTTGCCTATTCATCGTATTGTATCATACTGGCCGGAGTGATGAAGAATCCAACCGGTGCCTATTTATTAGGGAAGGAAACAATACAAATAATGAATGAATACAAAAACCAACGGTACTTTACAACTACGGGATTTGTAGACGGCGCTTTTGTTTCACACTGGAAAGAACCAATGGCAGCTCTTTCTCTAAATCATAAAAAGTATTATCAACAAGGCTTAGAAGTAGGTAATACAGAATATGCCTTGTTTAACGAATACTGGGGTTTGTTTTATGATTTTTTATTGGGCAAGCCTTTCGCACAATTAATTGACAGCCAAGAAAAATTACTGAAAGAGGTTGAACTGTATAATTTAAAAAGTCAACTTCCTCGCATTGAATCTATGTTGTCGATGTTTAAAAATTTTGTCACAAAATCAGCTAACAATTATGTGCTGTTGGAAAATGAGAAGGAGGTACTGGAAAAACTTTTACTTAATAAAAATGGTGGAGATTTTTTAGGAGTGATGGTACAAAAGGCAACACTCGCACTTTGGTTTGGTGAGTTTGCTAAAGCAACGGCTTTTATTGAAAAAACAGTTCCATATAAAGATGCTGTAATGAGCACCTATTGGCTGCCCTTTATTGATATGATTCAATGCATCGCTGCTTTTAATACTTATTCAACGGATACTGAATCAACAAAAAAGCAAACACGTAAACTCTACACTACGATAACAAAAAAGCTTGCTACCACTATCAAATTATATGATGGAAATGTAAAATGGATAGCTGATTTTATCCAAGCAGAATACACTGCACTTGTGCTGTCGAAGTTTAATAGCAACTACTACACAGATGCAATAGACGAAGCTAACAAAAATCAGTTTGTACTTCCTGCTTTGCTAATTCAACTTCATTATTCAATACAATTAAAATTAAATAATCAAGCAACTTATTTAGAGGTTGAATCCAAAGTAAAAATGGGATTGAAGTTCCTTACAATGAACGCAGTTTTAGATAACAGATTTGGCGATATTGTTGAAGACGAACTAAATGCATCTTCATCAAAATCTACCATACCACAAACAACTAATTACTCACTTGACTACCTAACAATTTTAAAATCAACTCAAGCCTTAAATTCTGAAATTTTATTGGATAAATTACTGCATAAGCTACTGTCATTTGCCATGGAAAATGCAGGTGCTAAGTATGGTGCTTTCTTAATGAAAAGAGATAAAACTTTTGAAACTAAGTTGGAAATGACCTCTAATGTAAATGCAAATCAAATAAAGTATGAGGCCAAAATCGAAGCTCCATTTCAGTCACTGCCTTCGTCTATCATTAATTATGTGAAACAATCAGGTAGTTCCTTGGTGCTCGATGAAGCAGTTAGCAATGCACCCTATTCATCAGACCCACTAGTTATAGCGAATAGGGAGCAGTCTATTTTGTGCATTCCGGTTATTCATAAATCAGAGACAATAGGAATAATTTACCTGTCAAATTCAATTACAAAGGCCGCATTTTCGACCGAACGAATTGAGTTAATAAAAATGATTTCAGGTCAAATCGGAGTATCTATTGAAAATGCGCTTTTGTATAGCAACCTCGAGAATCTCGTGCAAGAGCGAACTTTGCAATTAAAGGATGAGAAAGAAAAATCCGATAAATTATTGCTCAATATTTTGCCATCTGAAATAGCACAAGAGTTAAAAGTAAATGGTTTTGCTCAACCAAGAAAATACAAACAAGTTACAGTTATGTTCTGTGATATCAAAGGCTTTTCAACACGCGCTGAAAATATGACGGCAGAAGCCTTGGTGCAGGAATTAGATTATTACTTCAAACAATTGGATGAAATAATTGCAAAGTATGGACTTGAAAAAATCAAAACGATAGGTGATGCATACATGTGTGCCGGTGGTGTTCCAATCCCTAGTAACGACAATTATTTAAAAGTAATACAGGCTGCGATTGAAATTAAAAAATGGATTCAAACCGAAACAGAAAAAGCTAAATTAATTCATTTAGAATTCCCACAACTAAGAATAGGTATACACACTGGTTCATTGGTAGCCGGTATAGTTGGAAAATCAAAGTTCGCATATGATATTTGGGGCGACACCGTTAATATTGCTTCTCGCATGGAACAACATGGTGAAGCAGGTGAAATTAATATTAGTGAAGAAACCTATAACCTTATAAGTACAAAATATGAATGTGAATATAGAGGTGAAATTCAAGCAAAAAATAAAGGAAATTTAAAGATGTATTTTGTAAAAAATGAACTAGAACTTCCTAATTAATAAACTGACTTATTTTCGCTAAAGCATTCTCTATTCCGCTGCTGTCAGTACCTCCGGCTGTTGCAAAATGAGGCTGCCCTCCTCCTCCGCCTTTTATTTCTTTTGCAATTTCGCGAATAATGTTACTTGCATTCAACCCTTTTTCTTTCACCAAATTTTCGGAAATAATTAACGTTAAGGTAGCCTTACCTCCAACATTAGCTCCGATTCCGGCAACAATATTTGGCGTTGTTTTTTGAAGTTCAAATGCTAAATCTTTTATTGCTTCAGCAGAATTTAGCTCAATTTTTTCAGCAATAAAATGTATGCCGTTGACCAATTTTATTTTTGCTATCAAATCAATCTTAATGAGGGCTGCTTTTTCTCGCAACATGCCTTCAATTTTTTTTGTCAATTCAGCGTTTTCATCCAATAGTTGATGTACACTTTTTACAACATCTTTAGGATTGTTCAGCAAGGTTTTTACTTCTTGAAGTAAGTTATTTTGATCCGTGAAAAAAGTTTCTGCTTTTGAAGCTGTGATTGCTTCAATTCTACGCACACCGGCTGCAACAGCGCTTTCAGAAATAATTTTAAACAATCCAATTTGCCCGGTAGCAGCAACATGTGTACCTCCGCAAAGCTCAACGGAATAACTAGGGTCAAAAGTTACCACACGTACTTGATCACCATATTTTTCTCCAAACAAAGCCATGGCACCCAACTTCTTCGCTTCATTAATTGGAAGTACTTGTGTACGCTGAGCAATGTTTTCACGGATTTTTTGATTTACAAGCTTTTCAATCGCTGCAATTTCTTCTGCCGATACTTTCGAAAAATGCGAAAAGTCGAATCGTAAATAATCGGCATTTACAAGTGAGCCTTTTTGTTCAACATGTGTTCCTAAAATTTGACGCAGTGCTGCATGCATTAAATGGGTCGCACTATGATTGTTTTCAGTTAATTTACGTTTGGCCAGATTAATTTTTGCGCGCACTTCCCCTTCAGGATGTTGTGGCAATTTTGAGGCAAAATGAATGATTATCCCGTTCTCCTTTTTTGTGTCAGTAATTTCTATCGATTCTCCTTCAATTTCTAAAATGCCCGTATCGCCCACTTGGCCTCCACTTTCGGCATAAAAAGGAGTTTTACTTAACACCAATTGAAATTGTTCTTTTCCTTTTGCCTTTACTTTACGATACTGTAATAATTCAGTTTGAATTTCTTCGAATTCATAACCCACAAAAACTTCTTCCGGCAATTGAATTTGAGGCGCGCTTTCGGAGGATACAAATACCCAATCTTCAGTATCAACAGCTGCTGCAGCACGCGAACGTTGTTTTTGCTGTTGCATACAAGTGTTAAACTCATCCATTTGAATACTGCGTTTCTTTTCACGTGCCAGTAATTGCGTTAAATCAATTGGAAACCCGTAAGTGTCGAATAATTCAAAGGCAAAATTTCCATCAATTATTGCTGATGAATTTGATTTGCAATAATTTTCAAAACGAGTAATTCCATTTCCTAACGTTTTTAAAAAGGAAGCTTCTTCCTCCTTAATAACACGCTCAATCAATGATTGCTGCTTAATTATTTCTGGAAATGTTGCTCCCATTTGCGCAACCAATACTTCTACCATCGAGTACATAAAAGGTTCCTGAAACGATAAAAATGTATAGCCATAGCGAACTGCTCGACGCAAAATTCTGCGTATTACATAACCGGCTTTGTTGTTACTGGGCAATTGTCCATCTGCAATAGCAAAAGCAATGGTTCGTATGTGATCGGCAATCACACGTAAGGCAATGTCGGTTGACTCATCAATACCATATTTTTTGCCCGATTCACGTACCAGAAATTGTATCAGCGGTTGAAAAACATCGGTATCATAATTCGATTTTTTTCCTTGCAAAGCCATGCACAAACGTTCAAACCCCATTCCGGTATCAACATGTTGTTTCGGAAGTTTAACCAGACTTCCATCAGCCTTGCGTTCAAACTCCATAAATACGTTGTTCCAAATTTCAACAACTTGTGGATGATCATTATTCACTAAGGTTTTACCATCAATTTTTTTGCGCTCAGCATCATCGCGTAAATCAATGTGAATTTCGGTACAAGGTCCACAAGGTCCGGTATCACCCATTTCCCAAAAGTTATCCTTTTTATTTCCGCGCAGTATGCGTTCTTCTGGCACATGTTTTTTCCAGCAATCATAAGCTTCCTGATCAAAAGCTAGCTTCTCTTCGGCATTTCCTTCAAACACGGTAACATACATTCTATCCGCATCAATTTTATAAACGTCGTGAAGTAGTTCCCATGCCCAAGCAATGGCTTCTTTTTTAAAATAATCGCCAAAGCTCCAATTACCCAACATTTCAAACATGGTGTGATGATAAGTATCAACACCTACTTCTTCCAAATCATTGTGTTTTCCACTAACTCGCAAACATTTTTGAGTATCGGCGATGCGGGGATACTTAATGGGAGCATTTCCTAAAAACAAATCTTTAAATGGGGCCATACCGCTATTTGTAAACATTAGCGTGGGATCATTTTTTACAACCATGGGTGCACTAGGCACTATTTCATGTCCTTTTGATTTAAAAAATTCTAAAAAAGTAGTTCTGATTTGAGTTGAGTTCATTCCTATGTAAAATTTCGGTTCTGTCTTTTCTTGCTTGCATTTGTAAATCATTGCACTAAGAATGATTCATTTTTTTGCGTTGCAAATTTACTTTAATTAGCTAATTTCGCATACACCGCATTAATTTTTGATTGAATGAGTAAGGTTAAATTTTATTTCAACACTAAATCACTGAAGTACGAAAGAGTTCAGCTAAAACTGTGGGACAGGCTGAAACGATTTTTGTCGTATGTGGCTTCAGGATTGGTGTTTGCAACCGTTACCATTTGGATTGCCTATACTTATTTTGACTCACCAAAGGAAAAGCAATTAAAGCGCGAAATTGTTCAATTGCGCGATCAATACGATTATTTGAATGAGAAGATGTCGCAAATGAATGTGGTGTTAGAAGATATACAAAACAGGGATGATAATATTTACCGCGTAATTTTTGAAGCAGAACCAATTCCAGACAATATACGCAAAGCCGGTTTTGGAGGAGTTGATCGTTACCGGCAATTGGAAGGTTATAGTAATTCCGACTTGCTTATTGAAACTACTAAGAAGTTTGACCAGCTTGCTAAGCGCATGTATATTCAGTCTAAGTCATTTGATGATGTTGCCAATTTAGCGAAAAATAAAGCGGTTCTATTAGCTTCCATTCCTGCTATACAACCAATTGCAAATAAGGACTTAAGACGAATGGCAAGCGGATATGGTTTTAGAACACATCCAATTTATAAAACCGAACATTTTCATTCAGGAATTGATTTTAGTGCTAACGTAGGTACAGAAATTTATGCAACAGGTGATGGAGTCGTTGAACGCGCTGACGATTTGGCTCAGGGATACGGAAATCATGTTGTGATTAATCATGGTTACGGATATGAAACACTCTATGGCCACATGAGTAAAATTATTGCACGCGTTGGTCAACGTGTTAAACGAGGCGACATTATTGGATTGGTTGGTAGTACAGGGATGAGCACAGCTCCTCACTTACATTATGAAGTAATTAAGAACCAAAATAAAATTAATCCGATTAACTTTTTCTTCAACGATTTAAGTGCTGACGAATATGCACAGATGCTCGATTTATCAAGCAAATCGAATCAATCATTTGACTAATTTTGTTTTGATTTTATTAGATAATACTCAATAATTTTCGCATGCCATACAAAGAAATTGAAACGGTGAAATTATATTACACCATGGGCGAAGTGGCTAAAATGTTTGATGTTAATCCATCATTGATTCGATTTTGGGAAAAAGAATTCGATAGCATTCAACCCAAAAAAAACAAAAAAGGCAATCGATTATTTACCGCACAGGATCTGGATAGTTTTAAACAGATTTATACCTTGGTGAAACAAAAGGGATTTACCTTACAAGGTGCAAAAGCTACTTTGAAAAAAAATTCTGACGAACAAATTCAACATGAAAAAGAAGTTTTATTAACCAAACTTGAAGCTGTTAAGCTCAAATTACTTGAACTGCAAAAGCACTGTTAATAATAGGAGTGAGGCAATAAATAATTTTGAACATATTCCTTAACCCCGGCTTCGAGCGAATAAAAAGGTGCGGTATAACCAGCATCTCTTAATTTTTGCATGCTAGCTTCTGTAAAATATTGATAGCTTTCTCGAATGTCTTGAGGAGTATCTATAAATGTGATGTTAACTTGTTTCGACATTGCATCAAAAGTTGCACGGGTTAAATCTAAGAACGTGCGAGCCTTTCCTGATCCTAAATTATAAATGCCAGAAACAGGTTGATTTAACTGTAAAAAATAGGCTACATCAATTACGTCCTTCACATATACAAAGTCTCTGAGCTGCTCTCCATCTTTATATTCAGGCTTGTGTGAGCGAAACAATTTCATACTTCCATGTTCAGAAATCTGGTTAAATGCATGAAATATTACAGAAGCCATGCGTGCTTTATGAAATTCATTTGGACCATACACATTAAAAAACTTTAAACCGGCCCAAAAAGGAGGAAATTTAGTTTGTTTTAGTACCCATTTATCAAAATCGTTTTTCGAATCACCGTATGGATTAAGTGGTTTAAGTTTTTCAATTAGTTCATGATTGTCGGAATAGCCCCATTCGCCTAAACCATAAGTAGCCGCTGATGAAGCGTAAACCAAAGGAATGTCATGTTCAATGCAAATTTCCCAAATGGATTTAGAGTAATTTAAATTTAATTTATTGAAAATTTCAACATTAAACTCAGTAGTATCCGTGCGTGCTCCAAGATGATAAACAAAGGTGACTTCTGCAGCATGCTGTTTGAACCAATCTATAAAATCGGAACGGTCAATTTGTTGGCTAAATTTTTTGCCTTTAAGATTTGGTATTTTTTCGAGCGGTGAAAAATCATCCACTAGCAACAAATCATTTTTGCCCATTGCATTCAGTTTGCTCACCATGCAACTACCTATAAATCCTGCGGCACCGGTTACTACTATCATGATAAAAAAAGTGGTTTATCTATTTTTGAAATGATTTCTAATTCTTGTGCTTGTTGAAATAATAATTCAACTGCTGCTCTCCCTTTTTCACCTAAGTTAAGAGAGTACTTAGTTACATACAAATTTATATGTTTGTTTCGAACTTCTTCACTCATCTCCTGCGCATGTTGTGCAACATAGTCAACACTCGAGTTAGGATGTTCAAATGCGTAAGCTATGCTTTTTTGAATTAGTCGGTTTACTTTTATTTTAAGTTCTAGTGGCAAATTCCTATTCACAACGATTCCTCCAAGGGGAATAGGCATAGCGGTTTTGCTTTCCCAAAATTCACCCAGGTCGATAATTTTTTTTAATCCTTTCGCTTCATATGTAAAGCGATTTTCGTGAATAATTAAACCGGCGTCAACTGCACCACTTAAGACTGCATTTTCAATTTCTGAAAAAACGATTTCTGTTTTCTTTTGCGCTTTTGGAAATGCCCAGGAACATAAAAAATTTGCAGTAGTATATTTTCCAGGTATTGCGATGTGTGCATTCAGTAAATCAGTTTCTGTTAAGGTGTTTTTCGAAATTAAAAGTGGTCCGCAATTATTTCCCAATGCGCTACCCGAATCTAACAATACATAAGGCGCCGTGAGATAAGCATATGCATGATAACTCAATTTAGTGATGTGTAAACTGGAAGTAGAATTTTCATTTAAAGCAGAAAATGCCCTTTTATTAAGCGTTTCAACATCTTCTAAATACACTTCAAAAGATATTCCTTCAGTGTCTATTTTGTGATGTATGAGTGCATCAAAAATAAAGCAATCATTAGGGCAAGGCGAAAATCCAATTGTTAGTTGTGAAGGATGTGTGTTCAATAGAAATGCTATTCAATTAATTTTCGTCGGCGTAAGAATTCATCAACTCGGCAACTTTAGTAGTAACTGAATCAATTGCCTTAGTTAATTCCCATTTATCAGTATTTCGTTCCTCAACATAATTTGAGATTCCACGCAATTGTACACATGGAATTTTTTCGTGAATACAAGCATATAGAAATGCAGCACCTTCCATACTTTCAGTAATCACTTCTTTTCCATGAACAGAACGGTATTGCAACTTGTCCTTTTCAATGGTTGATTCAGTTCCATGAACAGTATTAACAGTAATTCCATTCACTTTTTTTAAGGAAGTTAAAACAGGATTTTCAAAACTATAGGTGCTTTTAATTCCAAGTGCAGTATGCGGAAAGTCACTCTCGTCAAGCAAATTCAAGGCAGGCAAGGTAATAAATCCAGAACTCGATTCTGCTCCACATTCAAGTAAATAATCCTCTGTTACATTTACGACTTCGCCCAGCATTAATTCATGGCTAAAGCTTCCGGCAACTCCACAATTTATTGCAAAATCATAATTCCCATTCGATACAATTTTACCCAACCAAAAGGAAGTAGCCATCATACCAACTCCGGTTATTAATAAATCAACTGAATGATTTAAGTAGGAATAACGGTATAATCTCGAATTGATTAATTGCTGCTCAAGTCGCATCTGTTGAATCAAGGGAGCAATTTCTTTTTTGGTTGCGCTAACTAGTAGTATATGCATTGTTATTTTTTTTGCAAAGATAGCTTTGAAAAGCAATACCGCAATTATGCCTTATATTTGTATGCGAAATACAAGTAACATGGTATACATAACACGTAAGGAACATTTTAATGCAGCTCATAAATTATGGAATGAGCAATGGTCACAAGAAAAGAATTTTGAAATATTCGGCAAATGTGCCAATCCCAATTGGCATGGTCATAATTATACCTTGTTAGTAACCGTTAAAGGTCTACCCAATCAGGAAACAGGATTTGTTGTTGATTTAAAAGCGCTGAGCAAATTAATAAAAGAAGCAGTTATAGATCCTCTTGATCATAAAAATATGAACCTAGATGTAGCATTTATGACAGGTAAAATGGCTTCAACCGAAATTTTGACAGTTGAAATTTGGAAGCAGTTAAAGCATCCTATTGATGCATTAGGCTGCAAACTACACTCAATTAAACTTTATGAAACCGACAATAATTCAGCAGAATTTTTTGGGGACTAACATTTGCTAATTCACAGGGGTAAATTTAAGTCAGTTGCCGTGAACAATAGTGAGAATTTGTGGTTGTATGAATACAAATAAATTTGAAACAAACAATGGGTGGATATACAAAATCAGAACATTACAATGAAGCAATAACCACAAAGCTGGCATCTAGTTATAAATTGGTTTTAGCTGAACTTGGTGAAAATCCAATGCGGGAAGGACTTTTAAAAACTCCTGAACGAGTTGCCAAAGCAATGCAATATTTAACGCAAGGTTATGATCAAAATCCGGCAGAAATACTACGCTCTGCAATGTTTGCAGAACCTTATGACCAGATGGTATTGGTAAAAGATATTGAAGTATACAGTAT